>Ga0209555_10000550_pt1 | contig 31359 bp, 59 predicted proteins | sample SaaInl85LU_5_DNA_FD_184643 | JGI IMG/M metagenome (GOLD analysis project Ga0209555, IMG submission 184643) | Marine microbial communities from expanding oxygen minimum zones in the Saanich Inlet - ESP_85LU_5_DNA (SPAdes) (version 2) | ecosystem: Environmental > Aquatic > Marine > Intertidal... | reverse complement strand
AACAACTATGTCAGAAAGGTTAGTATAACCAGTTCCAGGCTCAACGATATTAAACCCAGTAATAACACCACCAGATATAATAGGGTAAACTCTAGCGTCTACCTGACTATACGCAACATCGACTATAGTAGAGTTTTCTGAATAGTTAGATCCGATCGATAACATATCAACGTCACGGATACGTCCGTCACGAATATCAACTTTGGCAGTTGAATATGAATTGGAATTATTCGATACGTCTGAGATAGTGACGGTAGCAAAAGTTAAACCGATACCAGGAGTATATATGTCAAGGTTAGTAAGAACACCATTGTTTATAGCTGGCTCGATTACTGCGCCTTGACCTCCAGCGTTTGTTGCAGGAACAGCTTCGATAGAGATAGATTGATAACCACCAACCAACTCTGAATAGTTAAGGTCTTTAATAGAACCAGATGCTACATCTACGCCCGATGCTCTACGGAGTAACAGTTTAACGTCTTCCATAGTAATACTACCATCATTGGTAATATCGCCACGAACAAACCCGTCATAATCTACATCTTCTTGTAATAAGAAATCGTGTAATTGATTACGAACGCCTTGTGTATATGTATTTAAGTACCCAAGTGAAATATATTCATACTTCTCTTGATCTGTTAAATCATTCCATTCTATCGTACCAACATTAGGATCGTGGTAAGAAGGGTTATCTGTATTTAATTTAGAAACAACATAAGTATCAATCCAAGTTCTAGCAACCTGATTCATTAGCTCGCGTTGCGTATCGTCAGAATACTGAATAAAGAAGTTAAGGTCAGTTGTGTCTATTGTACCGTCGTTATCAATATCGCCACGAATATAACCAGATGTAGATAGCTCTTCAGTTATAACATCGATTACGTCCGGAAGGAACTCGCTCGTAATATCTTCTTCGGATAAATTAACTGCTAACTGTAATACAATAGTCGCTGTTAATAATGTCGGAGCTAGGACTTCAGAATGTTCAGTCTCATACGCAGCATAGAAATTATCAATCTTAGTTTGAATAGCAGAAGAGATCGAATATCCATGAAAATGCTTCATGAAGTTTAAGGCATCAAATGACGATACTCTTGAATCGCCATTAGCATCAGCCCAAGAAGTGCCGTCGCCAGAATCTGCGATTAGTACGTCATAAATCTTTTTAGAATCAGTATCGAAACCTAAATCTGCCAACTCTGTTAATGCTTCAGCTATAGCGTCCCAATCTACTTGTAGGTTAGGAGCAGGGAGCGCATCAATAGTTTCTACTGTTTCTTGTACAGTACCGTCAGCATATTCTACTCTTGATACTTTACGAGATCCACGAATAATGTTAGATATCTTTATAGTACCTCTATCGGTCTCTTTAGTAATTACTTCAGTAAGAGTACCATCAGAGCGAACGTCAATATCAACATTCTCTACGTCGATTCTACGGAATTTAGATTGTGAAGGTGATTTACGAGATAAGTTTGACGGGATACCAATTAAATCATTATACGCATTACCACGATCATAAGATTTAACTTGATAAACTTCACCAACTCGGAACCCAGAACCAGCTTCTTCAATACCACCAGCAACAGTTTCAGTCATACTCTTTTTAAGAGTTAGTTCAACGTCGCCATATTTTAGTACTGATGATTCCGCAAAGAAACCAGCAAAATAACGAGAAGTATAGATTTGATAAATTTGTAATTCTTCATCACGAAGCTCTACACGTTTTACTTCTACATCAAACGTTTGTACTGGCGTGTCGGCAAATTGAGTTTCAACTTCAATAAACTTACCGATCATATCGTACGGATTACCCTGTACGAGTTCGCCCATTACTGAATATTCAGATAACCAATTACCATGAGAAGGCTGTAATATAACGTCCTTTGGTAATCTAATATTTACTTCTTCGCCAAAGATAATACGGAATAAAACTTTAATAGAGTCTAGAGAACCCTTGGCTGAATATAGCTCAGAAAGGTTAGATAGGATATTGGCTTTGTTTGCGTCTCGGTTGAAAACATACCCATACCCAAATTCAAGGTATAATACGTCTAAGTAGTTATCAATAGCGAGGTCTAAGTTTCGTTTATGAAGGGCACGCGAAACTTCATCGGAAGGCATACCATCCTGATTAAGAAACTCGTAATACTTTTTCAAGAACTGAACGAACCCCGCAGAACTATTTGCTATGTCCTGCGGTATTAATTCTGGAACTCTATTTATTTCGTTATTTGACATATTAGTGTCTCGAGAATGTTTCGTATTCGCTTAACCCAGCAGATCCTAATACTGATACAGTATCTTGCTCGGCAGTTACAGTAATCTCGCTTGCGTCGATATTTACTAGTTGATTATATTTAGGTGCTATATCAAACGAATCAGGCTTAACCGTAATACGAACTACATTCGATAGGTCGAATTTAATATCTTTGAGATATACAGTAGAATTATTCGGGTCGATATAACCAACATCAGAATACTTCTCTATTCTTAGACCAGTCGTAACATTAAAGATATAGATTCTTCGTAAGTTAGCAGTAGAACCTTCAATCGGGTCATCCCCGAATCGACAATTAACGCCGTCAAGACGGAAGATAGATGACTCTAATGTAGCTTCGTCAGATGAAGAAACATATATTTTATTAGAGAACTTTAATGTATAGTCGTTAGCTTTTAGAGGGTTAGGTCTAAAATCTTTGTACATATTCAATTTGAAAGAAGTGTTAATAATACCAGGATCCGCTCTATCAATTAAAGTAGATAGGTTAGAAGTACGAAGTACACCGTCAAATCTATTTAAGTTAGTAGCATTATAGTCTACGATAGTTTGTAATACGATAGATTCAAGATCGCCAACAGTTCTTTGCGTTAAGTTAAGATCATATTTAACCTGAGCTTCGATACCTATGTTAGTGTATTCAGCATCAACTACGTCCGGAGTAATAGCTCCAACGTTCTTACCTTTGAGGAACAACTTAATATTATCTTTAAATGTTTCAGTAAGACGTTCTTGTTGCTTGAGAGCAGGAGCAATAAATACCTTACCATAGATCGGAGGGTTATTATCTTCACCACCCCAAACCGAAACGTCTTGAATATCGTCAAATTGCTGAAGTAATAATACTCGGTAATCGTTAGCTGTTACTGCTCTATCCTGAGTAGCAAAGTTAACAGGAGCATTATATTTAATAGACTCTAGACTTTCTTTATTTTCGCCACCGTAAGTAGAAGTGTATCCTTCTTTCAAACTTACTGTAATATTGTTTAATCCTTCGATCGGTTGTGCCGAAGATAGTACTCGAATATTGTTAGCATCTGGACCAGCGTTCTCAATATACTCAACTTCAATAATAGAACCAGGAGTTGGTTTATATCCTAGGAAACCGTCGCCAAAGAAGATATCGTACTGACCAAAACGGTTCTCAGAACGGAAATGAACTTTAGAGTTTGGACCAACTTCGTTTGCGCTATTATAAAAAGGGAACGGAACATATACGTTAGTATTCGGATTCTCATATACGTTGACTGCCAATGTATTCATATCAACTGTAGAAGAATTGATTTCATACTTAGCAAACTTCTTGACACCATCTACTCTGAAACGTTCTTTACGCATAGTTCCTTCATAGACTTCAACATCAGTGAATCTATAAGTATTGTCCGATAACTTTGTTCCTAGTTTAGGAGAAATAACTATGAAATTATATTCTTTATTATTGATCTTACCTACAAGCTTATGCCCTCGAGGAAGAGTAATATTAAATGGTGTTTCTGAAGTACCCTGTACGACAATATCAACTTCAACTCTAGATGACTGTCGAGACTTAGGAACATACCCTATTAATTGCGCATGCGAAACAACATTAGAACGAACCTGTGCTGTATCTAGAAACGATTCGTTCATGTTAAGGTGCGCAAGCATAGCATTATACTGCGTATTATAAGATAACAAGTCTATTAATACTGAAAGACCCGAACCATCGAAGTCGTAGTCAGTAAATTCGTCTTGACCCTGAAGGAAAGTTTTTAACTCTTCCCGAATGTTTTCGAAGTCTAACTTCGCAACATCTGTGATAGTAGTCTTTGCCATTTATCGTAGTCTCTCTAAGTATATTTCGACATCAGTCGTCTGTTGTTGGTTAAGAACCATAACTGTAATTGTAATGTAATATGCGTTCTCGTCAGGGTCGTCATTTATAACAACCTCTTTCAACTCAACACGAGGTTCTTGATCGCCGATTGAGTACCGTATCTCCTGCTCCATTGCAGCTCTAGTAATAGGGTCGGCTGGTTCAAATAAGTATGTTTTCAAATTACAACCAAACCTTGGATTAAAAGGCTTTTCACCTTTACGAGTTAGGAGTATGTTTTTAATTGAATTCTTAATAGCGTCGAGGTCAGTTAACGGACGGACGTCGCCATACAATGGGTGGACTTTGAACGACGTGTTTAAATCACGATATCCAACACCCACGCCAGTTATATTTGACTTTGCTTCTTGGACTCTAGCGTCCGATAATTTTTCTGTACTCATAGCTTTATTTATACCTTATGTTCCAGAAGTCGGCGATTTAGTTTCGTCTTGACCATGCCCAGCAGAATCTACACCTTGACCGTGAGTGTGAGAATGTAAAGTAACCTTGGTGTCAGTAATAGAACCAGAAACGACTTCAATAGATCCCGCATTATATTTGACCGAAGCGTCTGGAGAAGTTACTGTATGTTTCGTAGTAATACTCTGAGTTAGGTTAGATCCAATACTATGCGTAGAGTCTTTACCAATCTCTTTAACTTCATTATTACCTACCGATACGTTCCAGTTGTTACCAACTTCCATATTAACATTATTGTCGACCTTAATATTCCAATCGCCTTTAACGTACATGTTCACGTCAGTATCTACTGTAAGATTGACGTTACCTTTAACATAACAATTATCGTTATCAATTATTACTGTATATCGTTCTTTATTAATTCTAATTACTTCAGTTCCGTCCGGATGAACTTCACGCCAAGTACCAGCTTTATGATATTCGTGTATACGCTCGGCGCCTTCAGTATCGTCTATCTCGAAGATATGCCCAGCTTCAGTTTCTTGTACGTGGTTCTTAGGATACTCGGCAGCATATGGAGTTTCAGGTTCATCCCAAGATCCGGTTGGAGTTTGTACACCCTTTTCGACCGAATCTTTCTTAGCCTGAACCGTTCCTTGTAGGTTATCCTCACCTCTCGCCAAACGGTTAACGTCAGACTCGCCAACTAATTCCTCGACGGGGTAAGTTCCGTCTGGGTCTGAGAATCCTTTATTACTGGGTCGTTTCTCGTCTTGCTTGGAGGCAATCGTTCCCATTATAATAGGGTCTTGCGCAGTAGAAGAATCCCTAAAGAAACCAACGACCCATGAACCTTGTAATAAGAAATGAGGACTTTCGCCTATACCCGATTGACCAGAAGTAGTGGTCGGCATCATCACCGTTGCCCAAGGTAAGTCTTCAGTTGGAATACCTACTTTATCCTCGGTATGAAGACCAAAGACTCTAACCCTAACTCTGTTAAGTTTCTCGGGATCGGAGACGTCTTCAACGACTCCAGTGAACCAAGTAAAACTTGAATTAAAAAACTGATCCATTAGTATTTGCCCTCTATCATATTGAAGTCGATAGAATCTTTACGAAGCGATACACGCTGCGAATATCCACCGTCTTTATCAAAATTATGTACGATCGACGATATTAAAAACTTACCAGATAGAAGGTCATCAGTACCAATCTCAGGCAATGCTTCTGGATCGGCAGCTGGCGGTAGATCTATATTAATACAAGTTCCTACTCTCAATCGAGTATCGCCATCTACTGTTATATTATGAGTAATTGCCGTTTGGTTATTTACAACCATTGCCTTCTTAGGAACGGAGTTTTCAAATCTGTTATTAAGGTTATCAATACCAGAACCGAATGCCAACGAGTTCTCAGAAATATAAAATTGTTTAGCATTATTATAGTCGGATATATTAGTTCCTGAAATCTCGAACTCTTTATCTAGAATAATGTCTTTATCAATCTTAGGTAAGTCTTCGTCAAATATAGAATAATCGTTGTATCGGTATTCTTTCTTTGAGTAATCTAATGCGTGAGTCCTAGAGAAGTATCCGCCAGTATTCATAACTTCAAAATGAGACATACCGATATTAGAATCTATAGAACGGATTCGAGTACGGTTAATATCAAAGTTATCATCAGAGAATGCTTTGGTATTATCGTGCGACCGTTGCTTGTAAGTATCAAAGGAATCCCTACCTACCATTTCTTCATATGACGAAAGTATATTCCCATGGAATAACGTTTCAAATAGGTAGAAAGGAGAACCGTTAACCTTCTGTGCTTTCGACAATAGCAGTTTAAAAGTATCGGCATATGAATAGTTAGGCAATACAATCTTAAAGTTACCTTCAGCAGTATCGTCTAATACTGTCAATTGTTCCCTAGAAATATCCGTAAACAATTCTGATATTATACTAGTCATTACACCAGATACTGAACTTGATATTTTCTTAATACTAGAAGCAAATGCTGCTTCCGATATCGCAGTAAACTTATAAACCTGAGCTTCATTAGAAGGTCTAGAATAATTCTTTATCCCAGTAACAACTAAGTCTGTCTCTAATTGAACGAAGTCCGAATCGGGAGTATCTTTCTTGAGGATAATTAATTTTAGCTTTTCATTACCTGTTATTAGATACCTTTCGAGTAGGTTTACCCCATCTACGATTGTAAATTCATATACTAAGAAAAGAGAAGATAAGGTTTCTCGGACAGAAAAGTCATTAACAAGAAACGATATATCAACCTGTTCTGAATTGTAATTAGTCAATACGAGCTTATGTAGTTTATACTTACCCGGTTGAATATCTTCTTTAGAATCAGCCATTTATCAACCTTCTATATTCAGCAGCAAATTCTTGTATAAACCCTTTACGAACCACACGAATATACCGTCTTTCGTTATTACGTATTTCTTCATCTTCGGCATACGTTACTATAGAATCCGGAGTATAAAGGTTTTCCCAGTTGTTATATTTACGACCTTCTTCGTCTGTATAATATGCGACTGAGTTTTTATATGCTCGAATCTCGTAGTTACCTGAAATAGAAGTAGAATCAGAACCAACTAACTCTTCACCAGGAGCAAACGAACCCGAGTCTATACGGATTACAAGTTGATTTACTGTAGGATTACGACCGATAACTGTTGCCGTTGCATTTGAAGTTACACCTGTTATGATAGTACCTTCTTCAAACTTACCAGCAATAGAGTTGTCGTTTATACCGGATTCTCTACCCCTAAAAAGGGTAATCGTATGGTTCGCATATTTACGGTCGATATGATCTTGAAGTTGATTATATGTCATTGGCCATGACTCTAAACCGCCAGATAAAGAATCGTTTATGATAAAGAAAGTCCAATGATATGCTGTTTTACCATACAATTGATATGATAACTGATCTGGGCGTTCTTCCCCGATCTCATATAACTGATACGGAGATGCGCCGTCGAACTTCTTATTAATCGTTCTTACTTGACGGAATATATCTGGAATAGCAGTTGTTTGCCCTTCCCCGAAAAAGTCATACTCGATTAATGGTAACTTATTAAAATACATCCGTATCTCCTACTGTAATTTAACAATATCTTCGCGAGATAATGCTTTTGTTTCTTTGAATGATAACGATACGTCAACTTCAATAGGAGAACCATCGTAGTGTAGGGAATTACCAGTTGCGTTATATACTGTTGCCAATCCCTCTAAGTAACACTCATATGGTTTAGGAAACTTATCGTTAGGTTTACCATTAGGTGCTAAGAAAGCCAAGTCCCATTTTAAAGGGTATGCTAGTGTTTTAGAATCTTCGGCACCCTTTTCTGCGTACATATATTTACGAAACGAGTTGACGATATTTTTAATACTTTCGGCTTCTTTCTGCGAGTTGGCAACTAGTTTAAATTGAAAGTTATAGGCACGAAGTGTAGAATTAGAATATTGTAATACCGTATTAGGGTTGATTGCTATCCCTTTCTTCTGTAAGTATAAGTCTCGTCCGCGATCAACTAACCCAGAACCCATACCGAAGTTAGACATGACCTGAGAGTTAAGCACCTTAGACATAGTAGCATCACCGCCACCCGTAGCAGAGGTAAGCTTTTTCTTTAGAGCAGCTTCGTCTAGACCATCTCCGGTAAACATTGACTCTGCAACACCAGCACCTGCCTCGCCTAGAACCCCAAGGTCGAAGTTATTATACGAAGCTCCGTCAGTAACGGCATAGTTGTTCGGCATGTATAATGCTATCTCGGCATCAGCCACTTTGTCGTTATTGTCGTATCCTGTGAATATAACACAAGCTTGATTTTCTCCGTTAAGAGTTGATGGGTATCTTACCATACAGTTGCCTACTATAAATAGTTATTGGATTACTTGGTATTATTTATATGAGAAAAACGTACAAGGGAAAGTTTACCCCAAAAAACACCGAGAAGTATGCTGGCGATCATACCTCTATTATTTACAGGTCGCTATGGGAACGTCAGGTTTTTAAGTGGGCAGACGATAACCCAAACATAGAATTTTGGAATTCAGAAGAAGTCGTAATACCATACGTGTGCGAAACAGATAATAGAGTACATCGTTACTTTATCGATATGTTTCTTCAAACCAAAGACGGACGTAAGTTCCTTATTGAGATAAAGCCCAAGAGTCAAACTGTACCGCCAAAGAAAGGTGCTAGAGTTACTAAGCGATATCTTAATGAGTCGTTAACTTACATAAAGAATCAATCTAAGTGGAAAGCTGCTACTGAGTTTGCCCTAGATAATGGATGTACGTTCGACATATGGACTGAAGATAAAATCGAAGCGCTTGGTATTAAGTTGTTAACCAAGAATCCACCTAAGAAAAAAACAAAGCCTAAACCAAAAGCACGTAAACCAGTTAAGAAACCAACGAAGTCTAAGTAGTATATCCCCTACTCCTCCGGCGGTTCCTTGATTATACTATAAATCGACTGAAAAGTAAAGTATAAATAACGATATGGAAGAAAATAAATCACTATTTACAGAGCTAGAAGTAGCAGCATTCCGTGGCGGTATTAAACCTCGGTCGGACGAGTCACGCAAATGGTTCAGAGAAAAGGTAAAAGATCTCGGTCAAGTAAGACGACATGCCTTGCTTAAAGATCCAGCAGTTACCGCTCAGAATCGGTTTGTAGCTGGCAAAATGTTCATGTACTTCTACGACCCAAAGCATCGTAAGACTTTACCGTTCTACGATTCGTTTCCGCTCGCTATTATGGTAGAGCCAGCTCCAGGTGGATTTTATGGTCTGAATCTCCATTACCTATCGCCTATGGTTCGAGCAAAGTTTCTTGATAAACTAATGGAAACAACTAACAATAAAAAATACGACGAGACCACTAGGTTTAAATTGACGTACCAACTATTGAAGTCAGTCCGTAAGTACAAAGAGTTCGCTCCTTGTTTTAAACATTACTTGACTTCACAGGTTGCGTCTAAAATGGTAGTAGTTGAACCGCCAGAGTGGGAGATAGCAATATTCTTACCAACCGAGCAGTTCCGTGGTAAAAACAAAACGCACGTTTGGGGCAATTCTAAAAGGCAGTTCTCATGATTAATACTAGTATAGATTCGTTGAAATCGGTTTTTTCTAATCGTAGAGGAGTTGCCTCTAATAACCAGTTCCGCCTAATAATGCTTAAACCACCTGGAGTTCTAGGTGGATTCGGTGGCATAGTGGGTGGCGTTGGTCGAGGAGTAGACCTCTGGAATTCTAGAGACCTTTCTATCCTATGCGATTCTATCACTATGCCAGGACGTAACATATCTACGACTGAATATACGAACGGAGCGCAAACTCTTAAGACTCCGTATACCTTTATCAATTCTGAAGTAACTGCTTCTTTCATAGTTACTAATGATGGTATGGCTCGTAAGTATTTTGAATCTTGGATGGAAGCAATCTTTGATTCTCAGAACTACGTAGCTGGGTACAAAGAAGATTACGCAACAGATGTTGAAATTCAGCATCTAAATAAAAACGAAGGGTTAAATATAGTACATGCTGTTCGATTAAAGAACGCATTCCCTACTAACATTAACGAATATACACTATCAAACGCTGAAGAAAACTCAGTTAGTAAAATTGATGTAACATTTGCATACGATAATTATAGTAGTCCTTATACACTTGACAGCTTGACAAAAGCAATATTTTAAAATTGGAGTGAAATGATATGGCATTACCACAGATTGGTATAGTTAAGTACCATACGGTAATTCCGTCCACTGGCGAAACGATTGAGTTCCGTCCGTATACGGTAAAAGAAGAGAAAGCATTACTTCTCGCATTAGAAACAAAAGATCAATTAGCGCAGGTCTCTGCAGTAAAGGATCTAATTCAGAATTGTACGTTAGGTAATATTAAAGCCGATTCTATCGCAATGTTTGACTTTGAGTATCTGTTCCTACAGATTCGTTCTAAGTCCGTTGGTGAGATAGCAAATCTTGGTGTTAAATGTTCCTCTTGCGATGCTTCTAATAAAGTTGATATTGAACTTGATAAGATTGAAGTCAAGGGCGATATTAAACCTTCTACGAAAGTAATGTTAACAGATAGTGTAGGTGTTATGGTGTCATATCCTAAAGTTAAGGGTGTGATGAGACAGCTTAAAGGTAACAGTAAGAAAACGACGGACTATGAACAAACGTTGAATATTATTGCTTCTTGTATCGATTCTATTTTCGATGAAGAAAGCGTATATGATGCGGGTGATCATACTCCAGCAGAACTTCTAGCATTCGTTGAGTCTTTATCGGCAAGTCAATTTAAAGAGATACTATCCCTCTTTAACGAAATGCCTACACTCAAAGAAGAAGTTAAGTTTTCTTGTAGTAAGTGCTCAGCTGATAATAGTGTAACGCTAGAAGGACTTCAGAGTTTTTTCTCGTAAGTCTTTCTCATGAATCGTTAGAAAACTATTATAAGACCACATTCGCCATGGTTCAGTTTCATAAGTATTCTTTGACTGAACTAGAAGCGATGTTACCTTGGGAAAGACAGATTTACATTGCTATGTTAAACGAGCATGTAAAAGAAGAAAACGAACGACTAAAACAACAACAGAATAGGTAACGATATGTCAGATCAAAAAACAATTGATGCGTCTTGCGTCGAAGGAATAGACGTAAATGGTGACGGACACATCTCAAAAGAAGAGATGGATATGCACCTCGAGTTCAAACGAAAAGAACTTGAAGATAACGATGCGCAGCGTGATGCTATCCGTAAAATGGCTTGGTTCTCATTGATAGGTTTACTTGTATATCCGATCGGTATTGCCATCACCTCTTTACTAGGTTTAGATAAGGCTGCTACATTAATTGCTGATATTGCTCCGACATACTTTGCTTCTATCGCAGTATTAGTATCAGCTTTCTTTGGTGCCGACGCACTTAAAGGTAAAAAGTAAGGTAATCTATCATGGCAGAGACTCTTGATCAAACCCTAGAAAAGCTCATCAATGCAGTTGATGCAGCTAATAAGGATAAGCGAGAATTATCAGAAGAGTTCGGCAACCTAGAACTGGGTAATAAACTCAAAACACTCACGAAAGACGTTTTCTCAGAGAACGCCAAGCAGCTTAACGATTCGTATAAGACTGCCATGAAACTCATCGAATCCGATAACGAGGATAAAAAAAGCGAAGGCGAGGAAATGCTCAAGCTGCTTCAGGACTCGGTCGGAGACGAAGAAGATGCCGCAGAGAAACGTAAGGCGATTGCCGATCAAAACAACGCATTACTTAAAGTAGCATCAGGTCTAGAAGGATTTGAAAAATCCCTTAAAGGGTTTGCCGATGGCGCCACCAAAGGTGCTTTTGGTATCTCTGCTCTGTTACTACTATTCAATCCGGAAATGTTTGTATCTGGTTTGGTTAAGGTCATTGGCTTTATCAAGGAAGGCATTGACGCAGTTACTGCAGCATTCCAAGGCGACTTCTCTAAAATGCTAACTTTCTTTAAGGAGAATATGTTAGCAGTTATTGGTACATTAGCTTTCATGGCTGTTAAGTTCGGGGTTCTATCCGGAATCGCAAAGGGGTTCCGAACAGTAGTATCAGCATGGCGAGCCGTGCAGTTATCTTTACAATCCGGACTATTGTTTCATGCAAAAGAACTTGCTAAAACTGCATACGGTAAAGTAGCAAAAGGCATTACCACTGCTATTAGACTAGTCCGTGGTGGTATGTTGGCGATTAGCGTATTTATGTCAGGAACAGTTCTACCTGCTATCATGGGAGCGTTATCTGCTGCAGGTGCTGCGATTGCTCCCGTCTTAGTTGCTGCTGCTCCATTCATTGCTATAGGTGCTGCGCTCGCTGGGGCAATTTACCTAGTTGTAAAATACTTTGACGACATCGTAGACGTATTCTCATCGATCGGAAGTTGGGTATCTGAGAAGTTGACTGGGTTGAATACTTGGATATCAGAAACGTTTGGTATTGATATTGCTGGTTCGTTAACTGAATTCTGGAATTCCGTAACTGACGGAATGGGTCTACTTGGACTTGTAACTGCACCGTTCCGTTTAATAGGCGATTGGATTGCAGAACAGTTTGGGTTTACTGCACCGGAAGGTGAAGAAGGTGGATTTATAACTCATAAGTTGCGTGGGTTATGGGATTCTGTAAAAGAATGGTTCTCCTCTATATTACCTTCAGTAGACGACATTAAATCATACTTCTCTGGGTTTAGTTTATTTGGAGATGACCCTGAACCTGTTGCGGAACAGAAACCATTATCACAAATGTCCGAAGCTGAAATGAAGGAGTTAGCTGCTTCTAATTCTGGATTTTTCTCGTCGGAAGAAGAAGAATATGCTAAGTTACTACAGCAACGTAAAGCTGAAGAACAAGGTGTGTCTATAGAAAAGACTAACCCAGTATCACCTATCCGTGATAATCAGTTACAGAATAATGATCTTAAAGCTGAAGAGCAAATGGCAAGTAACATTGTTATTCAACAGAATATGATGGGAGGGGGAAGTAAGACACCTCCAGCTAATGTGAAGGCGTCTAACATAAACGTTACGAATAACGTCGACCTAGATAGTTATGCTAAGATATTTTCTAACTCATATTCTTTCTAAATGAAGTGTGCATAGGTCGAAATAATATATTTCGGTCCAGATATAGGTTTAGTACCTTTATGTGGGTGAGTCCAGAATGGCGGGAATAATACAGCTTTCCCTTCTTCTGGGTTCACTATCGCAGCTTCGTTCTCATCTTCCGACCAATCAAATAGCGTATTGCCACCTTCTATAACCGTATTCAAATAAAAGAAACATACCATAAACCTACGAGCCGAAGAATAATCTCCAACGTCGGCATGCCAATCAAACTGCTGTTTACCGTCTGGCTCATACTTCTTCATACGAAACTCTTCAAACCTATATGAAGTTGGGAAGTATTTTACCCCAACCTCTTTCTTGTAGAAGTCCATTAAGTAAGACGAAGCAGAATGAATTATATTACATTCCTTTTCAAAGTCAGGGTCGTTCGATAAGTTTAGCTCTGAGAACTTCTGCTTATCTTCATCGTGTATAGTATGACCAGATGCTTTCTTTTCAAACTTTTGTATTAGTTCTTTACATAAGTCAGATGGGAGCGCATCGGCAACTGGTACGATATAGTCAACTGTGTGTATCATAATTCACCTTTAAAAAACCCCACCGAAGTGGGGCATTTAGATTAACCTTCTTGAGCTAGTTTAGCAAAGTAAGAAAGCGTATCGTCTTCATCGTCAGCAGACGCAGCCACTACTGGCTCAGGCGTCGGGGCAGGAGCCGAAGAACGAGGAGCAGATGCCGTTTCATCAAGAGTAACTGACTCAGCTGTAGTCAATGGAGCAGCTTCTTGACCAAGAACCTTCATCAAACGAGCCTTTAACTCATCATATGATTTATAGTTCTTAGGATCAGTAAACTCAGTCAAAGAATGCAGAGAGTTATATACAGTTTCTAGTTTCGTATCGTCACCGTCATGTAATGCAGATGGAGCAGCAAACTCAGAACGGTCATAGTTACGATAGCCTTCAACGTTACGAATCTTCAATTTAAAGTCCGCACCTTCCCAGAAGTCAAATGGGTTAATAGGAGTTTCATCAGCAAACTCAGGTTGCATTGCTTCCATCAACTTATCAAAGATCTTCTTACCGAACTTGTAAAGGAATACTTTACCTTCGTTTTGTGGGTTAGAAGGATCAGAAACTACCATAATGTTGGCAACGTGCGATAAGCGACGTTTGCGCTGACGTACGATAGTCTTATTAGATTCGATTCCAGAGTTCCATAACTCAGAGTTCATCTCACCTAATGGATCAGGTTGACCGATAGAAGTTAGAGACTTCTCGATGTACCATAAACCGCTTGGACCTTTAAAACCGTGATCCCAGTATTTTGCCCAAGGAAGATCTTCACCTTCAGGAGCAGGTAGGAAACGAATAACAGCATAGCCGTTACCAGCTTTATCTACTTCTGGCTTCCAGTAATTATCGTTAGATTCTTTTTGAGTAGAACCACCCGCAGCTGCTGCAGCTTCGACTAGTTTATTGATGGCGCTTGCGCGAGAGCTTTTCATATTAGCAAATGACATATATTTTCCTCGTTGTATATCGTCGTATGTTTTTTGTTTCGGATTATCCAATTTACAGGGGTATTATACCCTATTTTCATTATGAAGTAAAGCCTTTTAAGATAATTTTTTTAACTTTATCGTAATCAGGATTTACAAAGCACTGGTACTTAGTCACCTTGCGGTATAGGTCTGGGAAGATTAATGTTTCCGTTATAACCTTATTCGCTCGGTTCATGAAGCCAGTCAGTTTATTAAGAATCACTAGAGTTTCGAGTTTAATCTCTCCCTGTAGGAATTCTTTAATAATAGGTGGATGCTCGCCTTCCTCTGAAGACAACATCTCGTCGAAAGTGTAATCTTTACTTTCTAACGTATTTATATCGTTCTGAAACTGGTAAGAAAGACTTTCGTGAATACGAGTGTATTCCTTATAGTTCTTTTCACCGTCTTCGTTAATCATATCCCCAACCCATTTAACGTCATGGATAAAGTTGGAGACGTAGTAGTCAACAAGAGCCTTCGAATTCTTCTGTTGCTTGCCGAGTTTAGCAAAGAAGTATTTATCCCTCCGTTTAAAGAAGGATTGCGGTTTAGCCGAAGTCTTAAAGTTATACTTCACCGCATCATACGAGTCGGACTCGAAGTGTAACTTTATTGACTGATATAATCTAAATGAATCAAACGGTTCAATCATATAGGTAACTGATTACGTCGTTGAATGTAGTTACGTTCCATTGCCTCGGCTTCTAGTTTAGACAATAGAGACGGGGATAGGTATTTACCCGCATCTGTAACTTCAAGATTATTCTCTTCACAAACGAGTACAATAGCTTCAATTGGTCCCATTTGTTTCTTTCGTATATAGGTTTCTACGAGTTTAGTAAACTTCTTACCGTCCATAAACTCTAGTATGTTATCAACCATTAATCAACCCTCACAAGTACTGTCTCATCATTAATACGACCATTCGGAACTTTCTCCTTAGTGGTCAGGGAGTTATATAGTTTATCGAACTGTTTCTGCGTCTTAGAGATATTCTTAAGAAACTCATCGGGCGAACGCATAGTCTTAGTCCGCGAAGTCTCAGGATCGAATCCCTTTAACGTAGTTCCAGATATCTCGAATCCTTTCGGTCCTTGGGCAAAGTATTCAGTAATCGTTTTGTATTTCGCATTTACTGCCAGGAGTCTTTGCGAACCGATAATTGTTACTGGGTCTACTGAAGCAATCTTAAGAGTATCGTCTTTCTTCTTATACTTCAATCGAGCAACCTGCTTAGATACATCAACTGTTTTGGCTTTACGAGGTTTGCGAACTGCCTTGTTAGCCACCTTGAACTTATCTAAATCAGTTAGAGCCTGTTCCCATACTTTGATACGTCGTTTAGTTTCACGACGAGTAAGGTGAGAGAATGCTTCAACAGCCTGATCGCACTTCTTATCATAAGCATCAGTCAACTCAAGTAGTCTAGACTCAACTTCTTTCTTAACTTGATTTACAGCAGCAGCCTTGAGACCAAGGGCATTGAACCGATTGTAAATATCGAAGTCAGTCTTTTCGCCTAGTATCCAAGAATCTTCTAACTCGTCGATCTCAGAAAGAATCGTATTGTTAACCTTCTCAGCCATAAGCTGGGCTGGACTTTTCCTAACAACGGCTGTAGTCTCAGATTCTTCTTCGACTTTAGCAGCCAGAACGGCTCTACCTTTTTGTAGTAGCTCTGGGAAGTATGTATTAAAGATACCTTCCTCGGCAGGGTAATTGTCAGGAAACTCCAGACCCAGCTTCTTCCAGTGACAAGCAGCAGCAACATGAGAATACATAGTAAAGTGGTATTCTGGTAGAGCGAATATCGCCTTCGCGTCAGCTTTACTATACGCAGTACGAACATACTCCTTTACAATCTTAGAGTATTCTTTATTCTCGAGCTCCTGATGAAAGTAATGCCTCATCTTGTTGAAGTCAGTTAACGGCGCACCAGAAAGACCCACTTTAATATGCTGACGTTTTATAATTTTCTTAGCCATGTTACAGCTCCTTATCAATTCAATACAAGTATTATACTCTATTCTTTATCAGAAGTAAAGCTTTTTTATACTTTTTTTATCTACGCATACTCGCATGTTCTTTTGCTTCTTCTTCACTTAGTATCGGCACGGCGTTGGACTTGTGCATAGTGGAGATTCCTTTAACAAGAGTTCCGGTGTATTGCTTTGGTTCGGCTTTTGCTGTAGAAATTGGACCCTCCGTCGTGAGGCTTGCGTACTGCTTCGTCTGGCGGTAGTTCTGGAACTTCGGGACATATTCGGTAAACTCCTGTTCTTTCTTCTTTGGCTTTGAGTAAGCATCGTATTTCTTTTTGCGCCCAGACGCATAATGGCGCATAGAACCGTGTATCATCTATCTAATACTCCTGTCGCTGAAATAGCAAAGCGTTCTTCTTGCTCAGTATAACCCTGAAGCGGTTCTTCATCGTGGATGTCAATACTAGAATCAATATCAATGGTCTTACCAATACTTGCTTTACGATAAGTGCCTTTCATCGCAGCCATCATAGCGTGCTTAGACTTATTCTGTAGTTCGATTTTACGAGCAACTTTCTTAATCAATTGGTATCTTTGTTCTTTAGTCATTATTTACATTCCTCATATACTTTATTTTCAAGTTCGTATGCTTCAATTTCCCAAGGCTGATCGGCGTATGGGGTTCCGATATATTCTTTACCGCCCCAGATTTGCTTGGTGGTCATTTTCTTATTACCTGATGGATCTTCTACTAAAACGATTCCGCCATTTTCTAGCATTCTTGAGCTTATCTGTTGGGCGTGAACCATTTCGTGGGCAATGTTAATCAGTAGGTCTTTTTTAGAAATAGTACCGCAAGCGTCTTTGCGAGCAATATCAACGTTAATCTCGTCAACGTCACCGTCGCAATAACCGCCTGCGTTACCTGGAAGTTCTGGTACTAGGTTGACGTCTACGAATGCGTCAGATTGATGTAAATAAAGGTAGTTGTAAACTCGCTCAATATAAGCGGTTAGGGATTTACTCTTAGTTCCAGTAATTGTTAACATAATATAGTCTTCCTATCAATTCAATACAAGTATTATAATTCATATCGGGCAAGAAGTAAAGTCTTTTTTTATAATATTTTGTTATATGCTTATAACTCAATTCCTCTAAAATTTAATTCGTCTCGCATAACTGCTTTCACTTGTGGATAACAACGTTGAGTTTCAATTACCGCACGTAGATGGTCATCGTCCATTTCACTTACTTTCTTATACTGTAGTGGTTCATCACCATTAATACCATATGTACCCCAAGTAACCATTTCACGTGCTTGTTCGTGTACTGTATCTTCATAACGGCACACGAGAGGATATTCATCACCATGAGTACTACGACGAACATAATCCAAACCACCGTCGACCATATACTCTTTACCGTTCGCATCAACATGAGTTTTGTAATCGTGACGACTACGAGATACCAACTCAGTACCATCAGGTGTGGTGATACCGTTGTAAATAATACCTGTTATTTCAGGGTCTTTGATCGGTAATACTGGAAGTTCTTTAAGAAATAATTTAAGTGTCTGACTATCATCTTGAAGCGAAGATGTTAACTGACCTGGTTCAAAGTAACGAACCAATTGACGACCTTCATCGTCAATAACTTCTAAACGGGTAACTTTTTCTAAATCAATCATTATATAACTCCTCTAAGAATTCTAGCAAATCAGTGTCTTTGGGAAAATAAGCAAATGGTCCAGTATGCCCATAAGATGGGCTAGTACTACCATATATTTTAACTACGTGTTTGATACCATACGCCTTTACAAGAATATCAACTTCTTTTTTAAAAGCATTGATGATAAGTTGTTCTGCATTCATACTATTGTACCCATACTAAGTCATAACGTTCAGGCATTGATGCGCAACTAAGGACTTGACTGTTCTTACCTGATTGATGCTTGATAACTCGTACACATTCACCGCTCATATTAGACTTGTGTACTTCATACGACGGGGTGTTAACTATTTTAGCAACGGCGAACGCAATCAAAAGGGCGAACGCAACAGAACCAGCAAAGCCAAGCCAATGTTTAATCTTTTCCATAGTATATCTCCTCAATTCAATACAAGTATTATAACTCAAGTTACTTCAAAAGTAAAGCACTTTCGTTATAATACTTTGCTATATGCATATAACTTTAAGTCCATAAATCCTTATAATATTTCCCGAATAATCTAAACCCATTCTGAGCACGATCTTGTTTATAACCGATAACATAATCGTTAGAATCAGTCATCGCATATTCAAACGCCCATATCATTTCGTTGAGTACATATTTCCAACGGTTATGCCAATGTACATCAATCCCTTCAAAGGTCTCGACTTCAGGCGCACGTATCTCATCGGGCACATCTTCGTTATCAACGCAAGGCGCTCCCTTTTTATCTTCTTTTATTTGAAGTAACACAGGATGAATGATATGGGCTAGAGTAACATCAGCCGACCAGACATCTCGTGGTACGATTTCTACGTCGGCTTTTATCTGTTCTTGAAACTCAGTTTCATCGTATTCAATATTTACTTTCATTATATGGCCATTGGTGCTTTAATGGAGGGCATCGGATTATAGTTTTCTAACTTGTAGTCAGAAGTCTTGGTTCTTAGTAACTGTGACAATGTTCTAAACTCAGGCATTACTAACGTTGGTCCAGATTGTGGTGCACGCTTCAATTGTTCGGTCACTTGGTCTACGTGGTTAGAGTAGATATGAGCGTCGCCGATAGTATGTACGAAGTCGCCAACTTTCAAGCCAGTCATTTGAGCGAGCATATGAGTTAGCAACGCATAACTAGCAATATTAAATGGTACACCGAGGAACATATCAGCCGAACGTTGATATAGTTGGCAAGATAGTTCACCGTCTTGAACATAGAATTGAGACATAACGTGACAAGGTGGCAACGCCATTTCATCTACTTTATCAGCAGCCCAAGCATTTAAAATATGACGACGACTATGCGGTTCAAACATAAGGTCATCAATAAGGTTTACGATTTGGTCTTCTTTAGTCGGACCAAAGTTTCTCCATTGATACCCATATACTGGACCAAGTTCACCGTCTTCATAACCAAGTGCTTTACCTTGAACATTGGCATTATCAGTCCAGATAGTACGTTTGTCTGTTAGTTCAGAACGGTCTTTTTCAAACAGAATCTCGGCGAGTCTGCGTTCGTCTGTACTACCTTCGAGGAACCATAACAGTTCCGAGACTACTGCCTTCCACGCAAGTTTCTTTGTCGTGACAGCAGGAAACTCTTTACGTAAATCATAACGAGTCTGTAGACCAAAGATACCAATAGTACCTGTACCAGTTCTGTCTTCACGAACTTTGCCTTGGTCTAATATTTGTTGTAAGTTTGCTAAGTATTGCTTCATTACAATTCCTTTAGTATTCGTTTTGTTGCAGTGTGAATGTCATAATAGCAGTCGCCGACCATTTCTTTTATAGTTCCATGCTTATCATTGATAGTGGCGTAAAGTCCATGGGCGGTTTTTTCTATATTTACGGTATATCTTTTACCATTAACTACATGTAAGAGTGTTGTCATGTTCTTCTCCAGATTTGAAAGGTTAGGTCATCGTGCTCTAATTCGAAGGTTTTCCTGCACTTCGATAGATAGTAGTCAAGATGAAACTTGGTTTCTGTTGCGCCAAACGAGTCTGTTATGGTTGACTTCATTCTTGTCACATACCATTCATTTATATATGGGGCAAATGCTTTGTACGTCTTAGCACCACCAATAACGAACGCATATTCTAGAACACCAACTTCCATAAACATATTTCGTACTTCTGCTACACTTGAACAGACTATCGCACCTTCAAACTCACTCGGGTCTTGCATAGACAACACGAAGTTTGATCGGTTAGGTAACGGTGTTGGCATATCAGATTTCCATGTAGAAGAACCCATTACAACAGGACTACCTTTTGTCTGATTGACGAACCACGCCATATCCATTTCATTATGCGCCCACGGCAAGTCACCGTCAAGACCGATCACATTGTCGTCATTAATTGCTAATATTGCTTTCATACTATCCTCCGAAAAAATATCTAAGAATATACATGAATACAACCAAACCCAAAACTGAAACAGAAGTAGAACGATTCCGCTTCCAGAACAACTCAGACCTAGACGATTCTACTTTCAGTTCTTCGTTCACTTTGTGTTCATTATGCGCCATGAAGAAGTCGCCAAGGGATAAAAGAATATACAATGTCGCAACAACGATTACTAACTCTAAAACTTCCATACTAAAATCCTACTGTAAATTCAATAATAAAACCAACCAAAACCATTACGAGTATAATCGGAATAACAGTTAAACAGTTTATTATCAACTGTTCCTTTAGGTTCGTAAAGAAAGAACCTGCACTGTATTCACTACTGTATGCCCTATGCGCATCTATAAAGGATACAACCACTATAGATATGATGAGTACTCCAATAAATTCTAACATTATTCATAACTCCAAGTAATGTAAGGGCGAGTTTTTATTGTGCCGTCCCAATCGACAGAACACCCGCACGATATAATAATGGGAATGATTTCTTTAAACGTTTCTACATTGCCGAAACAAAAAGGCGAACCATTTACCTGATCCGGCGTGAGTATCATTTCTTCTGTTTCTTCGTACATTGCTTCACACGCTTCTTCATACTCGTCGTTATCATAACCATAATCTTCAGGTATGTTGAACTGTTTCTTGAGTTCGTCTTCACGCAACATTATACTGTCTTCATCCTGAACGTCTTGGATGATATTAAACAAACACTTATCAAGGTCGGCTTCGTATGGACAGTCACACCATCCTTCGTCTTGGAAGAACCCTTGCGCCCAACCAACATGCCAACCTTCTGCTTCAAGGGCTTGTTTCATTTTCTCAAAATTATTCATTATCTTTTCTCCAAAAGGTCGTCGGGGCAATTTTCTGCGATTTCTTTAAGATGAAACTCGCCTGGATAGTGGCGCAAACAATACACCGCTTGTTGCCAAACTTCATCAGGTATCTCACCATGCATACGAGATAACTTAACTAAGAATTCACCAGTACGTTTTAACGCACGATATCTTTCATCAGGCATTGTCACGGTCTATTCTCCTGTAAATTTTAAACTCATCCAGTCCAGCGGCAGGGCAGATCAGTATAGTCTCAGGCAGTCCACGTTCGTCTTTCTCGCCACCTGATCCACAGATGAAGTAATGACCTGATTGTTCGGGTACTGCGTGTTTCCAAATAGTTTGTAGTTGCTGGAATAGTTCATATTCAGCGTCAGTTATCTGTTTCATTAATATGTTCTCCCACTATCATTACGAATCATAGACCATTACTCTACCCATCTTATTTTCTTGCCATACTGACTTTCAAACCGATTAATGAGTTCGTCATAGTCTAACATCGTTTCTGTCTCTAAATCTTCGAGGTAATCGGACAATGCGTTCCAATCTTCTCCGTGCATAATCTTTACACCATACTCATTCCAACCGTCATAACCTTCTTTGGTATCATCACGAATGTCGATACGACCGCCAGCGTAGTTTTCAGTCAGTCCACGTTCTACGAACCACTGTGTGCTTATCGGTCCCATAAAGTTTGTGCTATACGTGAACATTAGTCGAACCTTGTAGTATTCTTTTTGTAGTATTCAGCAGCATTTTCGTTACTACGTCTAATACATTCGCGATCCCAATCACGTGCTTCTTGAGTATCGACTACTTCGAAACCTTCGGGAATAACAGGGAAAATATACCCTTCTGCGGTATACATAGCATATTGCTTTTGGAAATGTTTGTTTTCAATGTGTTGTAAGTATCTCATAGTTTCCATTATACATACTCCTCGAATAACTCTACTACACCTTCGTAGAACTCATCAGAAGATTCACCACCGTCTTGGTCCGTGAAACACTCAGCAACATACTCAGGTGCTGTACCACGTTCTATAAAAACGTTAAGAGAGTCGTCGTTAATAGAGCCGTACAAGCCATACCAATCAGCTAGGTCAAAAATCTTTGTAATCAATGTATTCATAATATAATTCCTTATCTCAATTCAATAACTGTATTATAACTAAATATTGGACAAAAGTAAAGGATTTTTATATACCGTTTTGTTATATGAATATTACGGTTTATAACTAACTAGGTTGTTGAGGATGGCATTACTACCATATCTCTTCTCGATTGCGTCTCGAGCATCGTCAATAGAATTAAATTGCTCTTCTCGATAGTAAGAACTAAAAGACGTCGCGACATGTTCACCCATCGTCTTCCAAAACAGAAAGTTTTTATACTGAACCTCGTACAATATCTGGTAGCCATTGATAATAGGCACGATTCTGAACTTAGTCTTCCTCATAAAACACCTTTAAAGTTTTGCCGTTGTCCTGAACTGATATGGTGTGTACAGAAATGTCTTCTTGTCTGACGTACTCTCTACCTTGTGGTCCAATAACTTCTACTCGATTGAAGTTAGTAGGATACATTCCATCGACTTTGGGTATTGACTGATTATCAGAAAATGCTTGTTGTTGGATTAATGTCTTAAACGTATCCCATAGTTGGTTCATTCGTAACTCGTGCAACTCATTCAAACCCAATAGGATGTTAGCAATCTTATCTGCATGTTTACTATCCATACCCTGAAAGAACACATCGTCACTGATATACTTGTACGCTAGTTCAATGTCATTTGCTGTTTGCCAAGATGCCATGATATCTTGTTCTAAATCAAAAATCTTATCAGTCATCATTCATCCTCTTGTTCTTTAAGTCGTTTTGCTTGATAACGCCAACCCATTATTAATACTCCTCTAAAAACGCTTCAACTCTTTTTTGTACTTCTAAGTTAAACTCTTCAACGTCCCATTCGTCAAACAGAGTTTTTTTCTGCTCTTGAATTTCAATATTCATTTCATTACAATCATTAATGAAGCATTCATACTTACCTTCACGCCACATCTCTTCCACAACACATGCTTCACACGCATCATGTAGGTTATCAAACACACCCACAACATAGGTGTGATCTTCTCTATCACCCCAACGTAATGCTTCTACTACAAATACATCTTTCATTACTTACTCCGCACGTGCAATAACTTGCTTTTTGTAGTCTTCGATCATACCTACATCGGCATGTGATAATATACCTTCAATTATAACTTCAAGACCGCCAGTTACATAGGCGTAATTTGGTTGACCATCCATACTATACTTCAAACTCTTTTGCTTGAGGTCTTCTACAATTGCTAATGCGATTTCTTGATTATTCATAATATGTCTCCTAAGCAAGTACCACTGTAAAGTGTTGAGTCATAGGTTGCTTTTTCATTTCGAACTTAACTAAACCTTTATTCGCAAGTTTTATCATTGCAGCTTTCTCGCGAACTCCACCTTGAGGGATGCGACCGAAGCCAGCACAGTAATCAATATTATATACGCCTTTTGCTTCAAGGGCATTCATAATCAAAGTTTCAGTTTTATTAAGTTTCATAATATAGCTCTCTCTCAATTCAATACAAGTATTATACCTCAACTTGTTCTAGAAGTAAAGCTTTTTTTTCATATTTTTTATAAATTAATTTGATATGATTTTTTGTGGTGATGACTTCTCGGGCGTCGTCGTCGAATGATACGACATCGGAATACTTTCCATTGTGCTTCATACGTTCATAAGCACGTTGAAGTTCTTCGGGGGAGTGGAATATTAACTCATATGGTTTCATAACAACCTCACGATCAAACGTTACTTATCTTTATCCTTGTGAAGTTCATCTAACCATTCCTGATATTCTTCACTTTCAACACGCTTCTTCATTTCTTCGTAAGCGCTGTCATTTGGCCAGATAAAGTAAACCACAATTCCAACGAGTAAAACAAACAATATGAAAACAGTTAACATATTACAACTCTACATCTGCTTTATAGAAGGCAGTAGTATACATCTCAAGCAATACATAGCTCTCGCCAGTCCACGAATGTTCTTTACAGTAGGCAGCAACCTTGTTATCGGTATCGCTGTTTATTGTAATTCTCTTAACCAAACTGTTGTAGTCGTTATCAAATATGCCTATCTCATAACCCTTCATTAAAACTCACCTCTTGTGCCACGCTCGGCATAATATCTTTCTTCGGGGGTGGCGTTCTTCAATGCTTCCGCATAGTCAGCCTTTGCTTGTTCAAGGCTTTGCTTTAAACGTTCTTTATAATCAGGAGTACCAACAGCAAGCGCAAGGAATTCTTTCTGAACATCATAGACTTTAGCAACAGCTTCTTGGCGAGTAAGACCGTCTTCCATTAGCATAGCTTGTACTTTATTGTTGGCACGAGTTACGTTGATTAAATGTAGACCGTTCCACTCGTCGGCATATGGGGCAAAATAGTTTTCGTTATTCATAAAACACTCCTTCTAGATCGTTCACACGAACCACGTATTCTAAATTCTCACGTAATTCGTCTACATCCATCGCCTTTACTAGCTCGTCTAACAATTGTTCGGCGCTCATGGCAACTTCTTTAATTTCTTCAATCATATCGTACATTTCAGCTTTACTATCATAACACTCTTTCATTATGCCACCTCATTGTCAATGTAAATACCAACGCCATTGATAGGCATCTCTTTAAAGTTAGATACAGAATGTTCCTCGCCTTCTTCGTTGACGATGATAGAATAGAATTCGTTTACTTCAGTAACAACACAATCTTCCTGAGGATGCATAGCTCCCCAGAACGCTACAACCTTTTGACCAACTTCGACATTCTTCATAATCACTCCCCTTATGCCGTAATTACTACGGCAGTTTCTAAACCAGTTTCGTTCACTTCGTCAGCATGCTCCTGCGCATCTTCTAAAGTTTCGAAAGAATACTGTAACATGAAGTCAGCGCCAGCTTCAATATGAACAGGGCTGTTAGTACGAGCATAAACTCGGAAAGCGCATACAGGACCATAAGTGCCGTTTGCGATTGCTGCTTCAGTTTTTGCGATAATTGGTGATTTCATAATTTAGTTCCTCTCAATTCAATACAAGTATTATAGTTGAAACCGAGGAAGAAGTAAAGCTTTTTTTTAACTTTTTTTATACCGTTTTATTATATGCTTATAACGTTTCGGTATAGAATATATGGTCGCCGATACTGGTTATGAGTCTCATGTTCCGATTCCAGTACGGATCTACATAGTCGGTATGGTAATGGGTCGAGCCTTCGGTAATACCTCGGAACTTATTGACGTGGATAATATTGACTGCAACTTCAATAGATCTAGTCCAAGCATCGGTATCTAACGGAACATCAGGTTTACCGTCGCAGTACCAACTGAATTGACATTTGTTTCGGATTATCTTACCTTTCCATTTCTTAGCCTGTAATACTACAGAACAGATATCGTTAGGGAATCGGGACGATTCTACTCGGTTTAGTACAACATCAGCTACAGCATACTGCCCAGCTAAACTCTCAGAACGTGCTTCAAAATAAATATTCAATGCTAGGCAACGTTCCTCTTTATACTCCGCCGAGTACGAAGTGTTTGGGAAGAGAACCGCTGCCAATAATACGTAACATAATATAGTTGCTTTCATTAATACCCCGTCGTATTTTTACTATTACCAAACCAACCCTTTCCTTTTAGTTGGAATCCGCCAGAAGCAGTTATTACTTTTACTTGATGAGTTTCTTCGTCACAAGTTTCGCAAGGAAGGTCCATTTCGGATTTGGTTTCGCTCATACTCATACGAAAGTCAGTAATAACTTCGCACTTCTCACATTTAAAACTATACGTTGGCATTATAACTCCCCTGCTATAAAACGGATGCGATTAAGTCTATAGACTTTATAAGGTTAGAGCAGAGTACTGAGTCGCGAGACATATGCTCGATTTCAATAGTTCGTTTAACTTCTTCGATTAGTTCAAGATATTCTTCTTTACTAATCTCTTCAGCAGCATATGCTTCCGATAGCGCATCTACCTCTTGGGCGACAGTAGATAGTTCCGTGGTTCCATATTCTTCAAATAATTTAGTCATTAGTATCTCCGTAATACAGCTACAGCAATTGCCTCAGCTTGCCTTGCCATTAGTTTAGTTTTAATTTTACAGTATGTTTCCGATACTTTATCTTTCTCGATAAGTTGGTTAACACCAGCGTCCATTTTGTCTAACATAGCTTTGATATCATCAGAACCTTTTAGCTCCGTATAAGTTTGTAGCCAAGTCATCTGATTATCTACTCGAAGTAACTGTCTCTTTAATGTAAGAGGATTGACATCACAACGAACAGCCTTAACCGCAACGGCAAGGTCTACGATTTCCTTTGACGTGTTATCGTCGTAGAAAGAAGGTACTGTAAAGTTCGCACAGCCTGTTAAGGCGATTGCCATAAAGGCAGTAATTAATAGTTTCATTTTAATAACCTCATATTTAATACCATATTCTCTACCAACAATTTAGTTATCGTGGCAGCGAGGATTAGGTCGTCAGAAGGCATTTCTAATACGTGTAATGCCATAAGTCTATATGCTTCATCTTCATCGATTGCCACGTCAGCCCAGTCAAACGGATCTCCCATCTCACATTCTTTAGCGAGACTGACCAGTAGTTCTACATTTTCGTCTTGAGTCATATTGATATCCTTTCAAATTTTACACCAACTTCAGTGAACATACTCTTAGATAACTCAAACGACTCATACCAACGAGCAGAATCTGGGTCGTCATTTGTAGTATAATACACCTCGGATATACCAGCTTGAATTATAGCTTTAGCACATTCAGAACAAGGCGGTAGACCATAAACGTATATAGTACTGCCTTCCAATGATACGCCATTGAACGAAGCGTTGTAAATACAATTCATTTCGGCATGTATTACATATTGCCTTTTGACGTCTCTATCAGAGTATCGTTCTGTAGAATCGTCAATACCACGAGGGAATCCGTTAAATCCCTGAGCCAATACTTGACCTTTATGCCCAATAACAACAGAGCCTATTTTCTTACGAGGGTCTTTACTCCAAGTAGAGATTTCCCTAGCAAGACTCATGTAACGAGCAGCGTGTTTTAAACTCATTAATCAACGCTCCATTCAATTATAGTATAGGTTTCGATATTACTTTCTTCGGCAAATGATTCGGCTTCAGTTCTAGAGCTATATGCTTCAGATAATAGGTCGCCTTCAAGACTAGCGACATAGTAGACATAATCAGTATTCATTACGTTCCTTGATATTCCATTTCTGTAGAACAGGTTGACCATACTCGTCTTCATCAATTACGATATAAGCAACGGTCTTTAATACCTTACCATAACGGAAGCCAGAGTCGATACCTTCCATCGGATTAGTAACCCAAATCTTATGGGGTTGGTCAGGGAAAACAGATTCGTTATTGGTAGAATACTCAAAGAAGTTGCCTGAGTCTTTCTCGCGGAAACAACCTAAGATAGAACCATCACCAACGTTTTTGTAAACAGTAGAAGGGGCAAAAGCCATATTGAAACTCCTCAATCAATTCAATACGGGTATTATACTTGATACCCGGATAAAAGTAAACCCCTATTCCCATAATATTTTATTATAAGTGATAGAGGTTTTAGTAAGTAAATGTTATAAAGAAAATGCTTTACTTTTCAGCGAAAGTATAGTATAATCAAGAAGTCGCCGGAGGAATAGGGGATATGATATTATTCCCAGGATACCCCTTTAGGAACGTACTTGGCTATCTTAGCTTTAATATCTTTAGATAGAGCGTCCAAGCCGGATACAGGTTTACCAGCCTTTTTAACATAGAAGTAATTAGCGTCTTTTAAGAAGTTACCACCTCGACCAGACATTTTAAGATCAGAGTCAACTCCAACCTTATTGAAAGCGAATACGATATCGCCGTCCATATACTTCTTAAGGTCTTTACCCATATTGACAATATCAGCCATAGTCTGCGAAGCGCCACGATGAGTATTGACTAGGATTTCAACTGGTACCATACGATCTCGTATAGTGTTTTGTCTCTTTGCTACTTCGATATCATTTACAACCCAGACGATATGTATCTTATCAGAATCGTAACCAAGAGAACTTGCCTGACGGGTAATGCTTTGAAGTTTACGAAGGTCTTTCAACGTAACGTCAAAGATCAAATTAGGTTTGCGGTCAGGGTGAGCAGTCATTACAGAAGTATATAGTGCTTTGGTACGACGATCGTCCAAACGTAAATAATCCCCTATAATATCATGTAGCTTGGCAACGTTTTCTGGGTCTCTTAGGTCGGAAGCGATATCTTTAATATCAACGTCAAGTTCGTCCTTTACACGTTTAATAATTGCCGGAGTAGCTGCAGCCAAAGTCTTAAGATTATCGACGTCGAAGGTAAAACCCTCAGCGCCGATTAACTTATCTTTTACAAAGCCTTTACCAGAACCTGCTCCACCTGCCATAATGATAATGTTACCAAATTTTGGATATGCCTTACCGCCAAATGTGATTAGGGCTTCGGTTAATTCATTATGTTCTGCGAATGATAGCATTTTAATTCCTTAAATCTTTATAGTATTTATAAGGATTCTAGTCTAGACATCAAACGTTCAGCACGATTAGTGACTTGACGATACCATAATGAATCGCGACCTTCTACTGCAGATCGAGCCCAATCGTGATCTCGTAATGCTGCGCCAAAGTTTTTAAACTTAGACAAACGAGGACGACCCATATTGAACATCATATTAGCAAGTACTTCTTGAACTTCGCCTGGAAAGCCTTCCCAAGTTTCTTCGCCGAAAAGAACTACGCACTCTGAAATACAAGTTTCTAAATCCTTTTCAAATGCTTCGCGAACTCGCTCCGGAGTAACTTCAGTTCCTACTTCTTGCCCTTCTTCTGGATCGCCTTCAACGATTAGGTGTCCTACACCAAACGTCGGGTATCCTAGGTGATCAAGGTAAATTTCGTGTACGATACCTTCGTCGATTTTAAGTTGTTCGAATAGACTATCTCTATTTTCTTCTTTCATTGGAATTTCCTTTTTATAAATAGGTTTATATACAGGTTATATATAGTTTATATATTATTCTAATAATGAGGTAACTGAACATGAAGTGGATTCATGCTATCGTCGTAATGGCGGTCATGGCTGTTGTGCCTAAAATATATGCTCAAGAAGAACCTATCGACGACGTAATTAAAACCCAGTCGACGACAGATAGTACTGTTACAACAAAAGGTAGTATGACTAACACTATTAAGTCACCACCACCTTCAGCTATATCTCCGACTATTAATACGTCTAATTCAGACTTATGTACGTTCGGGGTTGCTGGCGCAGTACAAACTCAGATACTTGGTATATCTATGGGTTCTCAAGTTACCGACTTGAATTGTGAACGATTAAAGAATGCTAAGACAATGTACGATATGGGAATGAAAGTTGCCGCAGTTTCAGTTATGTGTCAAGACGAAAGGGTATTTGACGCAATGTGGAATGCTGGTACTCCTTGCCCAAAAGACGGGTTAATCGGCGAAGAAGCTAAACTTGCTTGGCAAGCTGCTACTGAAAGTGATAAGCCTGATGGCGAAAAAGATAAAGAGAAACGAGATGTTGATAAAGAAACGTTGGCTGGCGCTGGTAGCGTTGCAGCTTTGTTACTGCTCCTACTCTTACTCTAAAGAATACGTAAACGGAACCACGACGAACGCCACGTCGGACGGTTACAACTGGGTGATGCAAAACATATTACCACAGCAGGCTGGTCTGGAAGTGAACAATATCATTTACAGATACACCGCTGTTAAAGACCCAGAATCCGATATGGTAGTTTACGTACAAAACGAAGATGCCCAGAATCCTGGACAGTATATTTTCCGCGAAAAAGACGACTGGTCTCAAAAGCCAGGAAATACTATTTTTAAAGTATTGCCTCAGCCTAATGTATTAATTGATAGGTGGGGCGATGGTTCTATACAAGTTGAAGGTGAAGGATCAGTCGAAGACCCAGTGGTAACTTACGACTATAGATATGATCCTTGTTTCGATCCCCAAAGCAGTCCTTCCTGCCCTGGATATGTTCCCCCTATTCCCGATATCCCCGAACCAGATTTGACAGAGATCTACGACCAGAACGATAGACTCGTTCAAGAAAATGAAGATAAAAAGAAGGTCGAAGCAGACGATGGCGACCAAGACGAAAGAGAACGCCGTCGGGCGATGATACAAAAGAAAAAAGAAAGACTAGAAATTGCGCTCGGAGCAGTTAACTCAGCATTAATGACTAGCGACGCTGTTGCTAAACATAATGCCTTAATGGCTCTTAGCATAATACCGGAATCATATACAGTACAGAATATTCCTGTAACTACATATGAAGAAACGGTTACATTAGATGGCGGTGAAATACCCGACAACAAGAAGGCAAGAAAAGTGAGTTTTGCGCAACAATTGAAGCATGAACAAATGGTGAATTTACAATATGAACAACTCAATCCTAAAAATAAAGGGGAACAATAATGTTCAAAAAATCAGTAATTATCGCATCAGCATTTGTAGCTTCTTTGGCACAAGCTCAAGTCGATGTTCCTATA
>Ga0209555_10000549_pt1 | contig 31476 bp, 31 predicted proteins | sample SaaInl85LU_5_DNA_FD_184643 | JGI IMG/M metagenome (GOLD analysis project Ga0209555, IMG submission 184643) | Marine microbial communities from expanding oxygen minimum zones in the Saanich Inlet - ESP_85LU_5_DNA (SPAdes) (version 2) | ecosystem: Environmental > Aquatic > Marine > Intertidal... | reverse complement strand
CCTTCTACCAAGGCAATTACGATACATTCGCCAAAACCCGCGCCGCCAAACGCGCGGTGCAAGCGGCCGCGGCGAAAAAGCAATCGGCGCAGCGCGAGCATTTGCAAAGTTTTGTCGATCGCTTCAAAGCCAAGGCCTCCAAAGCCAAACAGGCCCAATCGCGCGTCAAGGCGCTGGAGCGCATGGAGCTGATCACCCCGCCGGAGGAAGTGGCAAAGCGGGTCTTTACCTTCCCGCAACCCGAAGAGCTGTCACCGCCCATTGTTGCGATTGAAAACGGAGCCGTCGGCTATGGCGGGCCGGATATCCTGTCTCAGCTGGAGTTGCGCATTGATCAGGACGACCGCATTGCGCTTCTGGGCAAGAATGGTGAAGGCAAATCGACCCTGTCGAAATTGATCTCTGGCCGGCTCAAAACCTCTGCCGGGCGGCTTGTGACCCATAACAAATTGCGCATTGGCTATTTTGCCCAGCATCAGGTCGATGAGTTGAACCTGGACGAAACACCGCTGCAACATCTGCAATCCGAGCGCCCCGATCACAGCCCGGCCCGCCTGCGCGCCATGCTCTCGGGCTTTGGTCTGGGGCCCGATCAAGTCGATACGGTGGTTGCGCGCCTCTCGGGCGGGCAAAAGGCGCGCCTGTCGCTCTTACTGGCCACATTGGATGCGCCGCATATGCTGATTTTGGATGAGCCGACAAACCACCTGGACATCGAAAGCCGCGAGGCCTTGGTGCAAGCACTGACAACCTATTCTGGCGCGGTGATCTTGGTGAGCCACGATATGCATCTTTTATCGCTCGTGGCCGACCGATTGTGGCTGGTCTCAGGCGGGCGGGTCACACCGTTTGATCAGGATCTCGCGGCCTATCGCGATTTTCTTCTCGGCGGGGCTGCGCCCAAGAAATCCTCTGAAAAGCCCAAGGTCAAAAAGCCCGGACGCGAGCAGCGCATGGCCGCGCGCAGCGCGTTGAAACGCGCAGAGGAGCGTATCGAGAAAATCACAGTGATGCAGGAAAAACTGCAAGAAAAACTCGCAGATCCAAAGCTCTATGAGGATCACAATGCTGCCGACCTTGCAGTCTGGCAAAAAAAGTTTCATGAGGTGGAGACCGCCCTGCTTCGGGCAGAACAGCTATGGCTCAGCGCCAGTGAAACTGTAGAGAAATTGGAAAATGGCTGATTTGATTGACACATTGCCGCTGATATGGGCTTTTGCCGCCTTATTCGTGGTGATTGATCCGATTGGCCTGGCGCCGATCTTTGTGGCTTTGACCCAAGGCATGGAGCCGGGCAAGCGCAAGGCGATTGGGATGCGCGCCTGTATGATCGCCTTTGTTATCCTGGCGCTCTTTGGGTTCTTCGGCGAGTCTGTATTGGGATTCGCCGGCATCTCCATGCCGGCCTTTCAGATTGCCGGTGGGGTTTTACTGTTCTTGACCGCCCTGGAGATGCTATTTGAACTGCGCGCCAAACGGCGCAGCTCAAAAGGTGATGAGGTTGAGGATGATGACCGAGATCCATCGGTCTTCCCCTTGGCGACCCCCTTGATCGCCGGACCTGGGGCAATTGCCACGATCATTTTGTTGACCAATGAGGCACAGGGCAATTTATTGCAGCAAATCAGTGTCATTGTGGTGATGGGCGCGGTTGTTCTCACTGCCTTTATTTTGTTCATGCTGGCAGGATTGATGGAGCGCGCCTTAGGACAAACCGGAATTTTGGTGGTCAGCCGGGTTTTGGGCATGCTATTGGCAGCTTTGGCGGTGCAATTTATCTTAAACGGATTGCTTGGCTTTAGCGCGACCCTGGGCTGACGCAGAGCCCTGCGCGCAATAGGAAGGCAGATATGAGCGGCGAGTCACTTGCAAGTCTTGGTTATTTGGCCCTGCTGCTTTTGGCTTTGGGCGGCGCTTATTTGGCGAGCCATCGCCAATCGGTCGGAAAATCGCTGCAAATGGCTCTTGTCTGGGGCATGATCTTCATGGGCTGCATGGCCATTTATGGCCTCTGGGGCGATATAAGCCGCGATTATAGCCGCAACACCCAGCCCATCACCCGGCAGGATGGTGCGATTGCACTGCCCCGCGCCCCCGACGGGCATTATTATGTGACAGCTGAAGTGAATGGCACCGAAATTGATTTTCTGGTCGACACCGGGGCCAGTGATATCGTCTTGTCGCGCACAGATGCCGCGCGCATCGGGTTTGATTTAGACAAGCTGGCGTTTTTGGGCAGCGCACGCACCGCAAATGGCGTTGTACCCATCGCCTTTAGCCGAGTCAAAACCATTCGCCTTGGTCCCTATGTGGACCAAAACATCTCCGTCTCAATCAATGGTGGTGAGATGGACAAGAGCTTGTTGGGTATGAGCTACCTCGGGCGTTTTGGGCGGATTGAAATTGCCCTGGATCAACTGATCCTGCAGCGCTGACCCGGCTTGCACATGTCTTGGCCTTCGCTAGGCTGTGCGCGCGGTGTTTTCAGCCTGAAGCGCCCAATTGCCTTGAGCTTGGCTCCAATATTTCGCAGCAATCCCCGCCTCGGTCAGCGACTTCCATTGCGCGCGCGCCGTTTGCATATGCGCGCCATTGTCGTCCTGAAACAAAATACACACGCGCCTGCTGGATAAGACCTCATCGGCGGTCACGGAACTGCCGCCGATGCAAATCAAACAGTCATATGGCGCCTCATGACCCTCCAGCGCCAGCACCACAGGTTGATCGTCTTCCTGCGCCGTGCCGGCAAGCCCATGGGGCAGGAACTCTTCCGCGGGGCCCTGCCACAGCGCATCATCGAGCTGCTGCATCTCCGCCTCCTCCCGGCCGCGGATCACCACCCGCCAGCCATTGGCCAGGCATTTTCCCAAAAGCGGGCGCAGCGCCTGATCCACTCTCTGGCGTGTCAGGTGGTAGAAATAGACCTCACTCACGCGGCGCGCCCTCGCCCTTATCCTCGTAATGATCTGCAATCAGACGGTTCAAGGCCCGCACGCCCCATCCGGTGGCGCCTTTTGGGGCAAAGGCGCTGTCTGCGGCAATGGAGGCCACGCCGGCGATATCCAGATGCGCCCAAGGCATATCCTCTTTCACAAACCGCTGCAAAAACTGCGCAGCTGTGATCGATCCCGCGGCCCGTGTGCCCACATTTTTCATATCTGCAATGCGTGATTTGAGCATTTTATCATAGGCAGGCGCCAAGGGCATCCGCCAAGCGCCTTCGCCTTCAGCTGTCGCCGCCGTGATGAAATCCTTAGACAATTTGTCATTATTGGAAAATACGCCGGCCATTTCATGACCCAAACCAATGATGATGGCACCGGTCAAAGTCGCCAAGTTGATCATGCCGCTCGGCGCGAAACGCTCTTGGGTGTACCAAAGAATGTCGGCCAAAACCAAACGCCCTTCGGCATCTGTATTGATGACTTCAACCGTATCGCCTTTCATGGATTTGATAACATCGCCGGGGCGCACTGCATTGCCGGAGGGCATATTTTCCACCAAGCCCACGACGCCAACCACATTTGCCTTCGCCCCGCGCTTTGCCAAGGCCTTCATCACCCCGGCAACAACGCCCGCGCCGCCCATATCCATGGTCATATCTTCCATGCCGGCAGCCGGTTTCAAGGAAATGCCGCCTGTATCAAAAACAACCCCTTTGCCCACCAAAGCAAATGGCGCCTCTTCGCCGCCGCCCTCCCAGCGCATGACGACCACCTTCGAGGGGCTGTCGGACCCCTGGCCCACGCATAATAGGGTGCGCATACCGAGTTTTTCCAGCTCCGCCTCTTCCAGCACTTCAACCTTGAGCCCCAAATCGCTCAAAGCCACAAGTTGCTCCGCAAAATGGCTTGTTGTCAGCACATTGGCCGGCGCGTTGGTCAGATCGCGGGTAAAAAATACCCCGTCCAATACGGCCATTTTCGTCTCAATCTCCGCCTGCTGTTCCAGCGCATCGGCGCCCATCACCTCAACATCAAACGGTTTTGGAGTGGCCTCGCTTTTTTGGTCCAAATACTCATAATTGCGTAGCGCCATGCCCTCGATTAAATCGCTGATCCGCTTAAATTTGCTACAGGCTATGATAAAGCGCTCACTGACGCTGGCCTTGGCCAGTTCCACGCCACAGCTGCGCACCTCGCCTTGTGCGGCGTTGCGGTTGATCTTCGCCACGCTGACCGCGCAGGCCATCAAGCCCGTGGGGTAGGATAGGGTGATCACCTTCCCTGATTCCAAGTCTTTAAAACCTTGAGAGTCCAAAAATCTCGCCAGGGCCCCCTTGGTTGCCTTGTTGATCCGACGCGCCACCGCATCCATGCGGCCGTCCTCTTGTACCAAAAGAACGATTTGCCCCTCATGGTCCTGCAAGCGATCTAAATCCAACTCAGAGGCGGTAAATTTTGGCAAGGGTGTCATGGGCGTTCCTTTTTAAAAAAATATGAGCAAAGCCTAGCCTGTTGCATTGATTTTGACCAGATTCATGTTTCTGTTCGGCGCAATTTCCTTTAGCAGTGAACAGAAGATCACTGCGGGGGCCATATGGGGCGGATCAACACATATATTCTCAAGCAATTGCTCACAATGTTTGGGTTTTTTGCATTGGTATTGGTGTTGATCTATTGGATCAATCGCGCGGTGCGCCTGTTCGATCGGCTGATTGCCGATGGCCAATCGGCATTGGTCTTTTTAGAGTTCACCTCTCTCACCCTGCCCTGGATGATTTTTGCAATCGCCCCAATCGCCGGATTTGCCGCGGTGATCTATGTGGTCCATCGCTTGGCGACCGATCGGGAATTGGTCGTCATGCAAACCGCGGGCCTATCGGTGGCGCAGATTGCCAAGCCCGTTTGGATTTTTGCCATCAGCCTGGCCGTCCTAACCCTGGTCCTCAGCAGCATCTTGGTCCCGATTAGCCAAGCTCAATTGCATCAAAGGCAGATGGAAGTTGCGGAAAATCTGACGGCAAGGCTGCTGACCGAAGGCAAGTTCTTAACCCCGAGTGATACCGTCACCTTCTATCTACGCCATATTACCGCGGAAGGTGAGCTTGAGGGGGTTTTCCTCAATGACGCGTCAAACCCGGGTAAAAATATCACCTATTCTGCGGCCAAGGCCTTTTTGGTGCGCTCGGTGGATGGGCCGCGTTTGGTGTTGATTGACGGGGTGATTCAAAACCTGGATCTTACGACCGAAAAGCTGGCCGTGACACGGTTTAATGATTTTGTCATAAATATTGGCCAAATCGTCAGCCCCGGTGGCACGGCCATCAAAGGCTCGAGACATTATACCAGCCTGCGGCTGATCACCCAACTCATCGGCGCGCCAGACATGAAACAGAGCGCCCGTTTTGACGTGCTTTATACGCTGCATCAGCGACTGGCAGGGCCGGTGTTATCGGTCTTTCTGGTGCTGATTGGATTTGCCGTCATGGTGACAGCCCGTTACAGCCGCTTCGGCCTCTGGCGTCCAATCCTAATGGCGGTCATCTGCCTGATTTTGGTCAAATTTGTTGAAGGCCTATGCTTAGATTACAGTCGCCAAAGTCAGGATGCGCTTTGGGTTCTATACCTGCCGGCGCTCTTTGGCGCTATGCTGTCTTACGGCATTATCTTCAAGGCCGATCAAATTTGGATCTCAGATAAGGCGCCGAGCCTATGATTTTGCATTTGTATTTTGCCCGCCGTTTTGCCTTGGCATTTACCTATGTTTTGGGCGGTTTTTTGGTTTTGGTGGTCTTGCTGGATTTCATCGAACAAATGCGCCGGTTTCGCGGCGTGGAGGTCACGCTCAGCCAAAAAGCGCAGTTGGTGGCGCTGAACGTACCGGCAACACTCTATCAAATGCTGCCGTTGGTCACCGTTCTGTGCTCAATCATGTTGTTTTTAAGCCTGGCGCGCAGCAGTGAGTTGGTGGTCACCCGGGCGGCAGGGCGCTCTGCTCTGCGCGCGCTCTACGGACCCCTCCTCACCTCGCTGCTGATCGGGCTTTTGGCTGTGGCGATGATCAACCCAATCGTTGCCGGCACGCAAAAGAAATACGAGCTGCTTCTGTCGAGTTTTTTCACATCAAGGGTCAGTGCCGTTGCCGTCTCAAGCACCGGACTTTGGTTGCGCCAAGGCGACGAGCACGCGCAAACGGTCATACATGCCAAGCGTAGCAATTTGGACGGCACGCGGCTGTTTGACGTGGCCCTTTACGAGTTCGACCTCAGCGGCAAGGCCACCCGACGCATTGCCGCCACAACCGCGACTTTGGAGGACGGTTTTTGGGATCTTATCAATGCGAAAGAGTGGCAGTTGCAGATCGGGGGCAATCCGGAGGCTGAGGCAGATAAGAAAAGGCAATATAAAATTCCAACGGAATTGACGAAAGACCATATTCACGACAGCTTTGGCAGCCCATCTTCTATTCCGATCTGGCAATTGCCCGCCTTTATCAATCAATTGGAAAAGGCAGGTTTTTCCGCCAGGCGCCATCGGGTTTGGTTTCACATGGAGATGGCTCTGCCGTTGTTTCTGGCCTCAATCGTCATGATCGGCGCAGGGTTCACGATGCGACACGGAAGGCAAAATCGAACAGGTCTGCGCGTGCTCCTGACCTTATTATTTGGCTTTGGTCTTTATTTTCTGCGCAATTTCGCCCAAATTCTCGGTGAAAATGGCCAGCTACCAGAGATTTGGGCGGCATGGATTCCACCCGTCGCGGCCATTGGGCTGTCCTTGGCGTTTCTTTTGCACACAGAGGACGGATAGATGAGATGGCTTCTTCTCACAGTCCTTTGGATGTTTGGCGCGCAAGCGCTTTGGGCTCAAGAGGCGGCCCATTTGATTGCCGACCGCATTGACATTTTGCCCAATGGCACCCTGCGCGCCAGTGGCTCTGTAACAGTGTGGCATGACGGGGTTCAAATTACCGCTCAGGCCATCACCTATGCCAGCGGCGACGGGCGATTGTCGCTGACCGGGCCGATTAAGCTGCAAGACGGCAGCGGAACCGTCATACTGGCCGATCAAGCCGATCTGTCGCCCGATCTTTCCGCGGGGATCATAACAAGTGCGCGGATCATCTTGAGCCAGCAAGTGCAAATTGCAGCGGCGCAGATTTCCCGTGTGAACGCGACCTATTCCGAAGCCTCGCATGTCTCTGCCACCTCCTGTTTTGTCTGCACAGGTCAAACGCCCCTTTGGCAAATTAGGGCCAAACGGATCGTGCATGACAGCGCCGAAAAGCAAATTTATTTTGAGCAAGCGCAATTGCGGGTGATCGGTCTACCCGTGTTTTTCTTTCCCTATTTGCGATTGCCCGATCCCAGCTTGAAACGCGCCACAGGATTTTTGGTCCCAGAGCTGACCACCTCGACGACCCTGGGCACCGCGATCCGCGCACCCTATTTCATTAAACTCGGCGATCATCGCGACATCACCCTGGCGCCAATGGTGTCTTCGCGCACCAAGACCCTCGGGCTGAGATATCGCCAAGCCTATCACACGGGGACCATCGAGCTTGAAGGCGCTTTTTCACGCGACAGGCTCCTAATTGGCCAGGATCGGGGCTATCTCTTCGGCACCGCCAATTTCGCTTTGGACGGTGACTATGCCCTCAACGGTCAGCTGCAAAGCACAAGCGATCCGGCCTATTTATTTGAATATGATGTCAAAGAAATTGATAGGCTGGAAAACAAAATCACCCTTGAGCGCAGCCAAAGCGACCGAAATATTGAGCTGCGGTTCTCGAATTATCATTCCTTGCGGGACAGTGAGAGCAATGCCACGCAACCAACTTTGGTTACCGAAGCCATCGCACAGCAGCGCATCTATCCCAAGGGCTTGGGTGGTGTCTTTGATCTGGAAGCGAGCCTATTGACCAGCTACCGCTCCTCCACATCCCCCATCGACGGACCCGACAGCGGCGATGAGGTCGACGGCTATGACACGCTGCGCCTCTCCTCGCTGGCCAATTATCGCCGCGATTGGGTGCTGCCCAAGGGCCTGGTGGTCGATTTCAGCGCGGAGCTCGAGGCTTCGCATTACCTGGTGCGCCAACACGTCAATATTGCGCCTGCGAACACAAGGATCAGCGGCGGTGGCGCCCTTGGCCTACGCTGGCCCCTAGCCCAGAGGTTCGCCGGGGGCGCCGTGCAGCGGCTCGAACCACGCATTCAATTGGCCGGTGTCATGTCGCAGTCAAACGCCATTCCCAATCAAGACAGCACGCAGGTCGAATTTGACGAGGGCAATCTGTTCCGCTTCAATCGCGCGCCCGGTTTTGATCTGGTCGAAACAGGTCCACGCATGAATATTGGGCTGGCCGGTGGCATTGAGTATCCCAACCAAACCAAGATTGGCTGGGAGATTGGCCGAATTTATCGAACAGACAGCGCCACCAGCTTCACCAAGACCTCCGGCCTGAGCGGCCATGTGAGCGATTGGCTCCTCGCCGCCCATGTCCAAACCCCTTTTGGCATAGAAGTGGTCGCGCGCAGCCTTCTGGAGAATGTCGGTTGGCTCAAAAAATCCGAAATCCGCGCCAGCTGGCACCGTCGCAAACATCAGCTGGATGCAACCTATGTTGGGCTAACCGCGGATGCGGCGGAAAATCGCAACGTGGCCTTGAGCTCACTTGCGTTGAAATGGAATTACCAATTTTTGCCCGAATGGCGCTCCACCTCAGAATTTCAATTTGATTCCTCCATCGGTGAGGCGTCCAAATTCACATTTGGATTGGAATATGCGAATGAATGCGTCGTGGTCGATTTTTCGGCCTCGCGTCGCTTTGCAACATCCGCTACATTGACAGATAAAACTGAATTTGGTCTGAGTGTAGAACTGGCTGGATTTTCTACAGGCGTCAGAAACATAAAGAAAAGCCGTCAATGCGGCGCATCATAAACGAGGTTTTAAATGATCAAGATCACCCTGCGCTTAGGCCTTGCAGCTCTTGTTCTGATCGGCTCGCTTCACAGCACAGCTCAGGCGCAAGGCGCGTTTGATCCGGTGATTTCTGTGAACAGAGCGGCCATCACCGCTTATGAGCTGGAGCAACGCGAGCTTTTTTTGGAAATTTTACAGCGCTCCTCCGGCATGGCGCAGCGCGCGCGGGACACATTGATTGAAGATCGCTTGAAAATGGCAGCCGCTGATCGGGCCGGTATTGGCTTGAGCGACGCGCAACTGGCCAAAGCCATGGAAGATTTCGCCGCCAATGCCAATCTCGAGCTTGATCAATTGCTGGAGACTTTGGCCGAAAGCGGCGTTGATGAGCAAACCTACCGCGATTTCATCAGAGCAGGGGTGACCTGGCGCGAACTTATTCGGGCCCGCTTTGCCGCGCGCAGTGCGCCCAGTGAAGCAGAAATTGACCGCGCGCTCGCCTCGGCCGGCGCTCAAGGCGGGGTCAAAGTGCTTTTGACTGAAATTGTTTTGCCCGCCGGATCTACCGAAGAGCTGAACAGCGCGCGCCAAACGGCGGAGCGCTTGGGACGGATCACCTCAACCGCTGATTTTTCTGAACAGGCCCGCCGACTTTCGGTGGCGCAATCGCGGGTGAATGGCGGCCGGCTGGACTGGGCCAATCTGAGCGATTTGCCCGACGGTCTGCGTCCTATCATTTCGGGTTTGCGCCCAGGTCAGATCACCACGCCCCTTGAGGTGACAAATGCCATCGTCTTGTTTCAATTGCGCGATGTGGCAGAGACCACTTCGCAATCCCCAGAAATCTCCGCCATGGAATACGCGCGTGTGCGTGGACCGGCGGATGCTGTGACAGCCGCCGCGCGCATGGCCGATACATGCGATGATTTTCACGGCGCGGTCAAAGCGGATCCGTCGCTCAGCTTCAAAATCCATTCCGAAAGCCCCGATCAAATTCCCCAAGCCTTATCGCTGCGACTGATGGGGCTTGATAAGAATGAATATGATGCCCTGCCAACAGCAGAGGGGGAACCGGCTGAAATTGTCATGCTCTGCGCACGGGTCTACGCGGCACTGGAAGATGTCTCGCGCGGACAAGTTGCAGATAATCTGCGCTCTGCCCGCATCTCGAGCCTGGCCGATGGGTTTCTCGCCGAGCTGCGCGCAAGTGCAGATATCGTCTATCATTAACGCCGATTGGGGTGGTGGTTTTACAAAGTTTCAAACCCAGAGCCGTTGACAGCTGGCGCTTTGAAATTTGATTTTTGGTACAGGTGCTTTGTTGAGAACAGATCAGACCACACGCGCGCCCCTTGCTGTCACCTGCGGCGATCCTGCGGGCATTGGGATTGAGATATTTCTGGCGGCACGAAAAGACATTGGCCCTGACATCCCGATGGTTCTATTTGCCGACCGGCAGCATCTGCCGCGCGATATTCCGGTCACGCTGTTTCAACCCGATGCCGCGCCCCCTCCCCCAGATCACATTTGGCTGCATCAGATCGATTTCTCCAAGCCTGCACATCCTGGCCGCCCCGATCAGCGCAATGCGGCCGGGGTCATCGCGGCCATTGAACAGGCGGTGCGGCTCACCCAGGCCGGACAGATGGCCGGTCTGTGCACAGCGCCCATTCACAAGGCGATTTTGCAAGACGGGGCTGGGTTTCAATTTCCTGGGCATACGGAGTTTCTGGCGCATCTCTGCGGCGTTGAGCAGGTGGTGATGATGCTGACCTGCCCGGCCCTCTCTGTGGTCCCGCTCACCATTCATATTCCCATCAGCGATGTGCCAAATTCCATCACTCGGGAGGTGTTTCACAGCACGGCCCATATCCTCCATGAGGCTTTGCGCCGAGACTTTGGCATTGCCGCACCGCGCATCAGCGTTGCCGGGCTCAATCCCCATGCCAGTGAAGGCGGAAAAATTGGCCGCGAGGACATAGACCAAATCACCCCCTGGATTGCCGAGTTGCAAAGCGCCGGACTGTCGATCACAGGGCCGCATTCCGCCGATACGATGTTTCACCCAAAGGCGCGCGCCGGATATGATGCAGCCCTGTGCATGTACCATGATCAGGCCTTGATCCCCATCAAAACCTTGGATTTTTCCGGCGGCGTGAATGTTACCTTGGGGCTGCCCATCGTGCGCACATCTCCCGACCACGGCACCGCCTTTGATATTGCCGGCAAAGGCCTTGCGGACGCCTCCTCAATGGTTCAAGCCATTGGCTGTGCAGATCGCATGATAAGGGCGCGCCAAAATGCAAATTGACGACCTTCCCCCGCTGCGCCACGTGATCGCCACCCATGGATTAGACGCAAAAAAATCTTTGGGCCAAAATTTTTTACTGGATCTCAACCTGACATCAAAAATTGCCAGATTGGCCGGAGATATAAGCGGCCATGACGTCTTAGAAGTCGGCCCCGGACCGGGAGGCTTGACGCGCGGGCTTTTGGCTGCCGGCGCACGCCGGGTTGTGGCCTTAGAAAAAGATCCCCGCTGCATGGCTGCGCTGGCGGAGATTTCTGCGGCCTATCCCGGCCGGTTGGATGTGTTCAATGCCGATGCTTTGGATTTTGACATGCGCGGCCAGCTCACCGGGCCGGTGCGCGTGGTGGCCAATCTGCCCTATAACGTGGGCACTGAGCTCTTGGTGCGCTGGCTAACACCGAAAGACTGGCCACCCTTTTGGAGCACTTTGACCTTAATGTTTCAAAAAGAAGTGGCAGAGCGGATCATCGCGAAGCCCGGTTCCAAGGCCTATGGGCGCCTTGGTGTTTTGGCCCAATGGAAAAGCACCCCCTCTGTGGTGATGGAACTGCCACCAGAAGCCTTTACCCCGCCGCCGAAGGTCCACTCGGCGGTTGTACATCTCGAAGCCTTGGCGGAGCCACGCTTTCCAGCGCCCGCGGGGCTATTGTCGTCCACCGTTGCCATGGCGTTCAATCAGCGCCGAAAAATGCTCCGTTCAAGCCTGAAATCTGCGGCACCTGATATTGAAACCGCATTGCGCGATGCCGGACTAGAGCCCACGGCGCGCGCGGAAGAAATTTCTCTAGAAGGTTTCTGCGCCTTGGCGCGCCGCTTGGCAAAATAGAACAATAAACCAAGCTCTTTCCCAAGCGCGGCTGAGGCTCAAAGGGGTCTGATTTATTCTTCCGGAAGAGGCGCAGGCTGGGCCTCTGCATCCGCTGCGGGCACCGCCGCGTCACTGGCCGGTTTCGCAGGGCGACGACGCAGGCGCGGTTTGGCGGGTTCTGTGCTTTTGACTGGCTCTATCGGCGGCGTTTGCGCCAAATCCTCTGGGTTCAACGGTGCCAAGTCTGGCTGCGGGGCATCTGAAAAATCAGCGACATCCAATGCAGAGGGCATTTTGTTTGGTTCGTCATCGCCGCGATCCCGCCGCGCATCCACGCGATCACCGCGTTCCTGATCCCGTTGAGCTTGTTTCTCACGATTCTCACGATCTTGCTGCTCGCGGCGGGCTTCGATTTCGCGCTGAGCTTCTGCCAAGAGTCGCATGTAATGTTCTGCGTGCTGCTGGAAGTTTTCAGCCGCCACACGGTCGCCTGACAATTGCGCATCTCGGGTAAGCTGTTGATATTTTTCAATAATTTGCTGAGGCGTGCCACGCACCTTGCCCTCAGGCCCCGAACTGTCGAACACGCGGTTCATGATGTTGGCGCCGGAGCGGTTGTTATTGTTACGATTATTCTTCGAGCGAGGGCGCGTTTTTGAAGATCTCATGTTTTGAAAAAGCCTATTTGGCGACGGACCGATTAAGTACTAACTGCAATGGGTCATGATTGGGTTTCATGTCGTACATGCCTGGGCATGGTCTCGACGACCTGTACAAACCATGTTTGGGCCAAATCAGCAAGCGAAAAATCGCTATTTGTGCGGATTAGTTGTTTTTTACCGGCCGTGCACGGCAGGAGACCACCCGCGGCCGGTGATCCAAATCTTCCAATATGGCTATGTCGCGGTAGCCTTCATGGCGCAACAGCTCTGCCACAGCGGCCCCTTGATCACAGCCAATTTCAAAGAGCAATCGGCCTTCTGCGGCTAAAAACCCATGCGCTTGATGCGCAATTGTGGCGTAATGACTCAGCCCATCTTTATCATCCGTCAGGGCTGATTTGGGTTCATGGTGTACTTCGGGCGATAGGCCCTTCCATACGGCCGGATGGATATAGGGGGGATTGGAGACGATAAGATCAAAACGCTCGGTGGGAATCTCTGCGCACCAATCCGATTGGCAAAATCGAACCCGATCGGTCAATTGCATAGTTTCGGCATTGCGGCGCGCCACTTCAAGCGCCTTGGCCGAACGGTCCACCGCCAATCCGCGCGCTGATGGATTTGCGGCCAAAAGCGACAGAATGATACAGCCCGAGCCAACCCCAAGATCCAAGACCGTGTGAAACGGGGCCGACAAGGCGCGCGCCACCAGCTCTTCGGTTTCAGGCCTCGGATCCAACACATCGGGGGTGACGATAAAGCGATGCTCATAAAAATCACGGTAGCCCAAAATATGCGACATTGGCACACGCGAGATGCGCGAGGCAAGAGCGGCTTCAAGCGCGGCACAATGGTCCGCCGTCAGAGTCTCCTCCAGCCGCAAAGAGACTTGCAACACGTCCATGTCCAAAACAAAAGCCAATAAAATCCGCGCCTCGCGCCGATAATCCTCGATCCCGGCAACCGAAAGCCTTTGACCCGCATCGGTCAAGGCCGCCTGAAGCGTTTGGCTCATCCGTTCATTTCCGCCAGCAAGGCCGCTTGCGCCTCTGCGGTCAATGCCTCGATGATCTCATCCAAGTCACCCTGTAAGATCTGCTCAAGCCGGTAGAGCGTGAGGCCGATGCGGTGATCGGTCATACGGCCTTGAGGGTAGTTATAGGTGCGGATCCGTTCGGAGCGGTCGCCAGATCCCACTTGGGATTTGCGGTTGGCAGAGCGCTCCCCATCCACCCGTGCTCGTTCCAGATCATAAAGCCGGGTTTTGAGCACTTGCATGGCAATCTCACGGTTGCGGTGCTGCGATTTTTCCGCGCTGACCACAATAAGCCCAGTGGGCAAATGGGTGATGCGCACCGCGGAATCGGTGGTGTTCACATGCTGCCCGCCCGCCCCGCTGGCCCGCATCGTATCAATGCGAATTTCGCTCGGATCGATGTGAATATCCACATCCTCCGCCTCGGGCAGGACCGCCACAGTGGCCGCTGAGGTGTGAATGCGCCCGCCGCTTTCCGTGCTGGGCACGCGCTGCACCCGATGCACACCGCTTTCAAACTTCAACTTGGCAAAAACGCCCTCGCCTTTGATATGGGCGACAAACTCTTTCACGCCACCAAGTTCGGTGGTTTGATGTTCGATGACATCAAAGACCCAGCCCTGCGCCTCCACATAACGTTGATACATGCGGATCAAATCAGCGGCAAAAAGCGCAGCCTCATCGCCGCCGGTTCCGGGGCGAATTTCCAAAATCGCTGGGCGCGCATCCGCCTCATCTTTCGGCAAAAGCGTGAGTTGCAGATCATGCTCAGCCTTGGGCAGGGCGGCGCGGAGCATGGGCAGCTCTTCGGCCGCCAGCTCACGCATATCAGGATCATCCATCATCGCTTCCGCATCAGAAATATCGCGAAGCAAGGTTTGATAGGCCCGAACTTCTTCCACCACAGGCCGCAAATCAGAATATTCCTTGGCCAATTTGGCAATATCGCCCAGGCCTTCAGACATTTGAGCTTCGATGAACTCAAACCTTTGGATGATCTGCTGTAATGTATCTTCTGTTATCATGCCTTCAGCTCGCCTATGTCGTCTGCGGGGTCAAGAGGGGCTGCGGCTTTGAGCGCAATTTTAATCAGCAATCCAAGCCTCAATCCGTTTTTTATTGCTGCCCCAATCAGACCCACCAAAACTAGAATAGCCGCGCAGATGGGTGCCACTCTCATCGCGCCAGAGCTCAACAATGTCCTTAAAGCCCCAAAACCGTGATCTTAAGAGCACTTTGAGCCTGGGCTCTTGCGTTATGATCTCATGGCCCCGCGTGGTCAAAATGCGATGTTTGATCTGCGTGAAGGACAGATCATCCCGGCGGATATAAAAGCCACTGAGATGCGCCTGCACGCTCTGCCCGGGCGCCATTGGCCCGCCCGGCCAATCGGGCGTCACAATCGGCCAGACGCGCGCCACCAGTTGCAAGCCCGCGAAAAGCGCCAGCGCCAAAACAAGTATTTTAATCAAAGCTTCGTTCCTCAACGATAAGCGACACCGGGCAGGATGCTCAAGATCTCAAACATCAAATTCGCCGCCGTCAGGGCTGTATTGCCCGAGGTGTCATACATAGGGCTCACTTCAACCATATCAAACCCTACGATATTCAATCCGCGCAAGGCGCGGATCAGCTCCATCGCCTGCGGAGTGGTCAGACCGCCGATCTCTGGCGTCCCGGTGCCCGGGGCATAGGCGGGATCAAGACTGTCGATATCATAGGTCAAATAGCAGGGGTGATCACCGATGGTTTGGCGTATGTCTTGGCCCAATGGGGTCAGCGATTTATGCCAAATCTCTGGCGCGGTGATCATGTTAAAGCCCCAACCGGCGGCCTCGGAAAAATCTTCCGCAGTGTAGCCCGTGCCGCGCAGACCGATTTGATACACCAAATCCGGCACAAGCAGCCCTTCCTCATAGGCGCGGCGAAATACAGTTCCATGGGTTTCGCGCTCTCCAAACATCTCATCATTGACATCCGCATGCGCATCGACATGCACCAGAGCCACAGGCCCATGCTTTTTGGCAATTGAGCGCAGGATTGGCAGGGTCAAAGAATGATCCCCGCCGAGCGTGGCCGGCACCACTGGGTAATCGTGCAAACCGTCATAGGTGGATTCAATGATGCTCAAACTCTCAGCCAAACTGAAGGTGTTGATGGCCACATCTCCCATATCCGCCACCTGAAGGCTGTCAAAAGGCGCCGCGCCGGTTTGCAAATTATACGGCCGGATCATCGCACTCTCTTGGCGAATCTGCTTGGGCCCAAACCGCGTGCCGGAACGCCAAGAGGTGCCGATATCCATCGGGATGCCCATGATAACAACGTCCAATCCCTCTGGGCTTTGCGCCTCAGGCAGGCGCATAAAGGTTTGCGGCCCAGAAAAACGGGCCAGATCATTGCCGGAAATTGGTTGGTTGGGCATTCGCATATCCTTTGTCTTTGCGGCGAGTTTGCGGGGGATGCTGCGCTGAGGCAATGGAAAACTTAAAGATAGGCGCATGCGGTGTGGCAAAACGCACCGCAGGATCCTTTGGCCGTGGGTCTGGCCGCAATGCCGGCGGCTTACCCCGCTTGCGCGCGCAGGTTCCAGCAATACAGGCACATCAACTCCATAGCCACATGCGCCCCCGCAATCGCCGTGGCTCCCGTCGTGTCAAAGGGCGGTGAGACTTCTACCACATCGCCGCCCTTCAGATTTATCCCGCGCAATCCGCGCAATATCGCCGCCGCTTGCGCCGATGACAGACCGCCCCAAACCGGCGTGCCAGTGCCCGGTGCGAAAGCCGGATCAAGGCAATCAATATCAAAGGTCAGATAGGCTGGATGATCGCCCACAATCTCTTTGATTTGCGCGACAGTGGCCGCCCAGCCTTGATCATGCACTCGAGGCGCGTCGATGACCTGCACGCCGGCGTCATAATCATTCTGAGTGCGAATGCCGATCTGAACGGAGCGTTTCACCTCCACGATCCCCTCTTTCACCGCTTTATAAAACATAGTGCCATGATCCACACGGGTCAGATCATCATCCGGCCAAGTGTCGGAATGCGCGTCAAAATGGATCAACGCCATTGGGCCAAATTTTTCCGCATAGGCCCGCAGGATTGGGAAGGTGATGTAATGATCTCCACCCAGGGTCAAAACCCCCGGCCCCTTGGCAAGAATACCAGAAATATGCGCCTTGAGCGTTGCAGGAAAGGCAGCAATATTGGCGTAGTCAAAGGCCAGATCCCCATAATCACATATGCTAAAATCCGCCAAAGGGTTGATATCCCAGCCAAAGGGCGGATCATAGGGCTGAAGCGTGCTCGCCTCCCGGATCGCGCGCGGGCCCAGCCTTGTGCCCGGCCGATTGGTCACCGCCTGATCAAATGGCACGCCCGTGACCGCAAGATCCACGCCCGCCAGATCTTTTGAGTAGCGACGACGCATGAAAGACAAAGCCCCCCCAAAGGCATTTTCAAAGGACATGCCTTTGAAGCCCTCGCGCGTGAAGGCGGTGTCCACGTCATGTGCTGCATCGTTCAAGGCCATTTATTGCTCCAAAGGTTGCGCGCGCTCCACCAAGCGTGCAAAAAATGAGGCCCCGACGGGGGAGACCTCATCATTAAAATCAAAGGCCGCGTTGTGCCAAGCGGCCCCCTCGCCCTGCCCTAAAAACAAATAACAGCCCGGCCTTTTCTCCAGAAGATAAGAAAAATCCTCCGCCCCCATCTCGCGGGTCCGGTCTGTCTCCAACAGAGCCCTCCCGCAGACTTCTTCGGCCACCTGGCTGGCAAAGGCAGATTGTTCGGGCGAATTGATCGTTGCGGGATAGCCGCGGGTATAGGTGCATGTCACATCGACCCCATAGGCCGCCGCATGCCCGGCGCAAATTTCACCCATCCGCCGCTCCACCATATCCTGCACAGTTCGGGCAAAACTGCGCACCGTGCCCCCGACAAAGGCGCTGTCATTGATCACATTGTCGATGGTGCCTGCATGAATTTGCGTCACGCTCACCACCAAATCCTCAACCGCATTATGATTTCGGCTGACGATGGTTTGAAAGGCCTGGGTGATCGACACGGCGGCGGGAATGGCGTCCACTGCCAAATGCGGCATGGCCCCATGGCCGCCCTGACCGGTGATATGCACCTCAAACGTATCCACCGCAGCCATGATCGGACCGGGTGTTGTGCTCAACTGCCCGGCTGGCGCGCCCGGCTCGCAGTGCAGCGCGTAGACAGTTTCTATGCCAAAACGCTCGATAATCCCCTCTTGCACCATAACTTCACCGCCGCCGCCATTTTCTTCGGCCGGCTGAAAGATCAAAGCCACAGTGCCGGCAAAATTACGCGTTTCCGCCAAATAGCGCGCGGCCCCGAGCAACATTGCTGTATGGCCATCATGGCCGCAGGCGTGCATCTTACCGGGAACTTGACTGGCATAGGCGGCCCCGGTGGCCTCCTCAATGGGCAGCGCGTCCATATCGGCGCGCAGACCAATCACCGGGCCGGGTGCACGCCCATGTATCAAAGCCACCAGCCCCGATTGCGCAATGCCGCTGTGAATTTCAGTGATGCCGAAGTCCCGCAAACGCTCCGCCACAAAAGCGGCCGTTTCATGGCAGTCAAACCCAAGCTCTGGATGTTGATGCAAATGGCGACGCCAGGCTTTCATATCCTCGGCAAATTCAGCGATACGGTTGACGATTGGCATGGTCTGACTCCTTAATGGGCGCAGAAAAGCGGAATTGAGGGAGCAAAGCAATGCAGAAAAATGATCTGTTACATGCAAAAGATGGGGGCATTGAACGGTTGCTTTATATCATGCGCCGCCTGCGCGATCCGGACACGGGCTGTCCTTGGGACATTGAGCAAAATTTCGACACCATTGCCCCCTATACGATCGAAGAGGCCTATGAGGTCGCCGATGCCATTGCCCGCGGCGATATGGCCGATTTGAAAGGCGAGCTGGGCGATCTGTTGCTGCAAACTGTCTATCATACCGCAATTGGCGAGGAGCAGGGGCTTTTCACCTTTCACAGCGTCGCTGATGCGATCAGCGATAAAATGGTCGCCCGGCATCCACATGTTTTTGGCGATCAATCGCGGGACAAAACCGCAGCTCAACAAACCATTGATTGGGAAACCATTAAAGCCGCAGAACGCGCGCAGGCCGATCAAAGCCGCACGTTGGACGGGGTTGCTCTGGGTTTGCCGGCGTTGACGCGGGCGGTCAAATTGCAAAAGCGTGCGGCGCGGGTGGGCTTTGACTGGCCAGATGTCGCGCAGGTCCTCGACAAGCTGCACGAGGAAATCGGCGAGCTGACAGAGGCCAAGAGCGCGGCCCATCGCCATGAGGAATTTGGTGACTTGCTCTTCGTCATGGCCAATTTGGCCCGGCATATGGGCATTGATCCAGAGCAGGCTCTGCGAGATGCAAATGGAAAGTTTACACGCCGTTTCAATGCGATTGAGGAAAAACTTCACCAAGATGGCCGCAGGCCGTCACAGTCCAACCTCGCCGAAATGGATGCGCTTTGGGATGTGGTTAAACGGGAAGAAAAAGTATCTGAGTAAAATAATCAGGTATTGATCCGACAAAAAGACTCGGATATAAGTTGCCCATCATCCTTGGAGAGATTAATGCCCTATTTGCGCCCCACCGCCCTCGCCCTTTGCGCCTTTGCCCTTGCCAGCCCCATGGCCGCGCAGGAGGTCAACGTCTATTCCTACCGCGAACCGGAACTGATAAAACCTTTGATGGATCAGTTCACTGAACAGACCGGGATCACAGTCAATGTCGCCTTTCTCAACCAAGGTATGATTGAGCGTCTGAGGGCGGAGGGCAAACGCTCGCCTGCGGATTTGGTGTTCACCACAGATATTTCTCGGCTTTATAGCGTGGTCTCTGCCGGGCTGACCCAAGCGGTCACAGAGACCAGCCTCGCCGAAAACATCCCCGCGGCCTATCGCGATCCCGACAATCATTGGTTTGGCCTGACCACCCGCGCCCGCATAATCTATGCCTCAAAAGCGCGCGTTCAAAAAGGGGAGGTGACAAGTTATGAAGATCTCGCCGATCCCAAATGGAGGGGACGTATTTGCACCCGCTCCGGCACGCATTCTTATATGCTCGCCCTCACCGCCGCCTATTTGCATCATCACGGTGAAGAAGACACATTGACTTGGCTCACAGCGGTGAAGGCCAACCTGGCGCGCAAACCGCAAGGCAATGACCGGGCGCAAGTCAAAGCCATTTGGGCGGGTGAATGTGATATTTCCCTTGGAAATACCTACTATATGGGCCAAATGCTGGACGATCCTGAACAACAAGAATGGGCCAATAGCGTCTCCATTGAATTTCCCGTCTTTGAGGGATCGGGCACGCATGTGAATGTATCGGGCATGGCGATGACCAAATTCGCGCCCAATCGGGCTGAGGCCCTGGCCTTGATGGCCTATCTTGCCTCCCCGGCCGCACAGGAAATTTACGCATCTGACAATTACGAATACCCGATCGCCCCCGGCACCCAGGCCGATCCTTTGGTGCAAAGCTGGGGCAGCTTTGAGGCCGATCCGGTCAACCTCAGCACCATTGCCAAACTCAGGTCCGAGGCGCTGCGCCTAACCGAATTGGCTGATTTTGACGGCTGACACAAAAAAGGCGCGGAAGACAAGCACCGCGCCTTTCACCTTTTATGGCCAGGAGCTCTGCGCCCCGTGATTAATCCAGCACACGCACGCGCTGCATCACATCGGGCTTGCCGCTGATCGCGCCCGATTGCGGGTGTCCGCGCTTCAGCGCATCGACCACATCCATCCCCGCGGTCACGCGACCGACAACCGTATATTGACCATTGAGAAAATAGCCCGGCTCAAACATGATGAAAAACTGGCTGTTGGCGCTATTGGGGTTCTGCGACCGGGCCATGCCGACCACGCCGCGATCAAAGGGCACGTCGGAAAACTCGGCCTGAATATTGCCCAAGTCTGACCCGCCCATGCCGGCGCGCGACATATCCTCGGGATTTTTGCCAAAGCGCACATCACCGGTCTGCGCCATAAAGCCCTCAATGACCCGGTGAAACACCACCCCATCATAGGCGCCCTGCTCTGCAAGTGCCGAGATCTGCGCGGCATGTAGCGGCGCCACCTCCTCGAGCAGGTCAATTTGAATCGTGCCGGTCACAGTCTCGCCGATGACGTCAATCTCAAGACCACCGGCCAAAGCAGGCCCGGCCAAAATTGCCAGAACAGCAGAAAGCCTACGCATCCGCTGCCACCTTCATGGAAATCATGCGATCGGGATTCGGCGCTGGCTCGCCCCGGGTGATGGCATCCACATGTTCCATGCCCGATGTCACGCGGCCATAGACCGTATACTGTCCATTGAGAAAGTGATTGTCGGCAAAGTTGATGAAGAATTGGCTGTTGGCCGAATCTGGGTTTTGCGACCGGGCCGCGCCGATGGTGCCGCGGTCATGGGGCAGTTTGGAAAATTCAGCCCGGAGATTGGGCAACTTTGATCCGCCGGTGCCGGCCGCGCGCAGGTTGAAGTTATCTTCCATATTGCCATGCTCCACATCGCCAGTCTGCGCCATAAAGCCATCAATCACACGGTGAAACGCCACGTTATCGTATTGCCCGCTGCGCACCAAATCTTTCATCCGCGCACAGTGCAAAGGCGCCACATCTGGCAAAAGCTCGATGGTGACGGTCCCATCTTTCAATTCCATCAAGATTGTATTTTCGAGATCGTTGTTTTGTGTATCGGCCATTCGGGCACTCCTTTTGATTTGCTCGGCAACCTAATGAAAATTCCAGCAAAGGAAAAGGCCCAACCGGTTGACCTTGGCCCGATATCGGGTGTTAACAGAGCAACATTTAAGGAGACGGACATGAGCTGGAAATCTTTGGATCATATGAACCTCTCGGGCAAGCGTGTGCTCACCCGTGTTGACATCAATGTGCCTGTGGAAAATGGCCGTGTCACCGATACCACGCGGATTGATCGCATCGTGCCCACGGTGCTGCATATTCTAAAGTCCGGCGGCACGCCCATCCTCATTGCCCATTTTGGCCGTCCGAAGGGACAGGTCGTGGATAGGCTCTCTTTAAAAGTCACCGTGCCCGCCCTTGAGGCGGCGCTCGGGGTTGCCGTAAAATTCACCAGCCTCGATGACGCCCGCGAAACCATCGCCTTTTCCAAAAACCAAGTGGTTTTGATTGAAAACATTCGATTCGAACCCGGAGAAGAACGAAATGATCCGCAATTGGCCCAACGTTTGGCGGATCTGGGCGACATCTATTGTAACGATGCCTTTTCTGCCGCCCATCGCGCTCATGCGTCAACCGAAGCGCTTGCCCGATTGCGGCCAGCCTGTGCGGGAAGGTTGATGGCCGAAGAGCTCTCAGCGCTTGAGGCGGCATTGGGCAAGCCAGAGCGCCCGGTGGTGGCGGTCGTCGGCGGGGCTAAAGTCTCTTCGAAATTGGATCTCTTGAGCAATTTGGTGGGGCAAGTGGATCATCTGGTCATCGGGGGCGGCATGGCCAATACTTTTCTCGCCGCCCAGGGGCATGCAGTGGGCAAAAGCCTCTGCGAGCATGACTTGGCCGAGACGGCACGGCGCATTTTGCAACAGGCGCAAGCCGCCGGCTGTGAGATTATTTTGCCGTCTGACATTGTCGTCGCCCGAGAGTTTGCCGCCCACGCGCCCCATGAAACCGTCGCCGCAGAGGCCTGCCCCGATGATGCGATGATCCTAGATGCGGGGCCTGAAACCGTCGCGCGCATTGGCGCATGTTTCTCGCGTGCGCGCACGCTGATTTGGAATGGGCCGCTCGGCGCTTTTGAGATGCAGCCCTTTGACCGGGCCACCAATGCCGCCGCGCAATCGGCCGCAACACTGACCAAAATGGGAAAGCTGATTTCTGTTGCAGGCGGCGGCGATACGGTGGCCGCGCTCAATCAAGCCGGTGCCGCCGATGGCTTTGGCTATATCTCTACGGCTGGCGGCGCGTTTTTGGAATGGATGGAGGGCAAAGATTTGCCGGGCGTGGCCGCGCTTGTCGCATAAAAACGTCAAGCGCCCCCTAATTTCAAACCGTTAGCGCCACCAATATTGAAGCTTTGCGCCAAGCCGCCTAAACACATCTCAAAGGGTCAACTTTGAGTGGGTAGCCAGCATGTCATATCAAGAACAACGAGACTTAATTCGCGCCGGCCAAGGCTTTATCGCCGCATTGGATCAAAGCGGTGGCTCCACTCCAAAAGCTCTGGCCGCCTATGGCGTTGATGCCGCGGCCTTCTCCTCAGATGCCGAAATGTTTGACATGATCCACGCGATGCGCAGCCGAATTGTCCGGTCGCCGGACTTCACAGGGGCCAAAGTCGTGGGCGCGATTCTATTTGAAGACACGATGGATCGGGAATTTGACGGGCAACCGGCGCCGCAATATTTGTGGCAACACCGGGGCGTTGTGCCGTTTTTGAAGGTCGACAAGGGCCTGCAAGACACCGCCGACGACGTGCAATTGCTCAAGCCCATGCCAGATCTCGACGCGCTTTTGCAGCGTGCCGCAACATTGGGTGTTTTTGGGACCAAAATGCGCTCAGTCATTCATGGTGCCAACCCCACAGGCATCGCGAAAATTGTTGCGCAGCAATTTGAGATTGGCGCGCAAATCATCGCTCATGGTCTTGTTCCCATTCTGGAACCAGAGGTTTCGATCACGATTTCCGATAAGGCCGAGGCGGAAAACTTGCTTCGCGATGCGATCTTAACCCATCTTGACGCTTTACCCACCGATCAGACGGTCATGCTCAAGCTCACCCTACCAGACACCGCCAACCTCTATCACCGCCTCTGCCAGCATCCGCGCGTGCTGTCAGTTGTGGCGCTCTCAGGCGGCTATAGTCGCGCAGAGGCCAATGCGCGCCTCGCCCAAAACAGCCAAATGATTGCCAGCTTTTCGCGCGCCCTCACCGAGGGGCTATCGGCACAGCAATCCGATGCGGAATTTGATCAAACCCTGGCTCAAACCATCGACGAAATCTACCGCGCCTCCATCGCAGGATAAAATCTAAAGAAAAACGAATCAGGGGATTCACAAGGGACTCCTCGCGTGCCATACTGCGTCAAAGCCCGACAGAGGCATAAGGCAGGACATGAGACAGCGCAGCATCCCTCCAATTGGCCCCTTGGCCGTGACATTTGTGTCGCTGACTCTGGCCGCTTATTTCATATTCTCCGCCATTCAAGGCGATTATGGAATTTTGAGTCGCGCGGCCTACCAGTCAGAAGCCGATGAGTTGCAGCGCAAATTGAGCACGCTGCAAAGTTCAATTGCCCAGCTGGAAAACAAAACCCTGCGCCTATCGGATCATTATTTGGATCTGGATCTCTTGGATCAACAGGCGCGTGACATTCTGGGATTCATTCGGCCCGATGAAATCGTCATTCAATAAATCCATCTAACTCTCTAGATTACATCCATAAACTGCGCAAAAAATAAATTGTTCACATTTGCAATCAACCTGTGATAAAGAATAGTTTAACGCTAAACTATTTTTACGAGGTCCCGATGGCGGCTAAAAAACCAAGCAAGGCAAATGTCTCCAAAGACGATTTGCTGCATTACTACCGCGAGATGCTGCTGATCCGGCGATTTGAAGAAAAAGCAGGCCAACTCTATGGCATGGGTCTGATTGGTGGCTTTTGTCATCTCTACATCGGCCAGGAAGCCGTGGTGGTGGGGCTCGAGGCGGCGGCAGAAGAGGGCGACAAGCGCGTGACCTCCTACCGCGATCACGGCCATATGCTGGCCTGTGGTATGGAAGCCAACGGCGTTATGGCCGAGCTCACCGGGCGCAGCGGCGGGTACTCCAAAGGCAAAGGCGGCTCGATGCATATGTTCTCGAAAGAGAAGCATTTCTACGGGGGGCATGGCATCGTTGGAGCGCAGGTGCCCATCGGTGCGGGCCTCGCATTTGCCGATAAATATCTCGGCAATGGAAGGGTGACTTTTGCCTATTTTGGCGATGGCGCGGCCAATCAAGGCCAAGTCTATGAAACCTTTAACATGGCGGCCCTTTGGGATCTTCCAGTCATTTTTGTGATTGAAAACAATCAATACGCCATGGGCACATCGCAGCAGCGCTCGACCTCCTCGGCAGAGATCTTCGAGCGCGGCCGCGCTTTTGGCATCCCGGGCGAGGCGGTTGATGGCATGGATGTCTTGGCCGTCAAAGCCGCCGGCGAGACCGCTGTAGCCCATTGCCGCTCAGGTAAAGGCCCCTACATTCTTGAGATCAAAACCTACCGCTACCGCGGCCACTCTATGTCCGATCCCGCAAAATACCGGACCCGCGAAGAGGTGCAGAAAATCCGGGAGGAAAAAGACGCCATTGAACATGTCCGCGATCTGCTCCTAACCGGCAAACATTGCAGCGAAGAGGATCTGAAGGCGATCGACAAGGAGATCAAAGCCGTGGTCAACGAAAGCGCAGAATTTGCAAAACAAAGCCCAGAACCGGCTTTGGACGAACTTTGGACAGATATTTACGCACAGGCGGAGGCTTAACCCATGGCGATTGAAATTTTGATGCCCGCACTGTCTCCCACCATGGAAGAAGGCACCTTGGCCAAATGGTTGGTCGCCGAAGGTGACAAAGTCAGCTCCGGGGATATTCTGGCTGAAATTGAGACTGACAAAGCCACAATGGAGTTCGAAGCGGTCGATGAGGGGGTCATTGGCAAATTGTTGATTGCAGAGGGCACGGCGAATGTGGCCGTAAACTCTGCCATTGCCATTTTGCTGGACGAGGGCGAAAGCCTGTCTGACGCCGCCCCGAGTGCCGCCCCTGCGTCCGGCGCGGCTCCACAGGCGGCCTCAGAGCCCGCCCCCTCGGCCTCAGCCCCTGTGGCCGTGAAGATTGTCGAACAGGATTTGCCCGCTGGCACGACATTCAAAAGCCTCACCGTGCGTGAGGCCATTCGCGAAGCCATGTCCGAAGAGATGCGCGCGGATGAAACGGTCTATCTCATGGGTGAAGAGGTGGCCGAATACCAAGGTGCCTATAAGATCTCGCAGGGTATGCTCGATGAGTTTGGCCCAAAGCGGGTGATTGACACGCCCATTACCGAGCATGGGTTTGCCGGTATTGCGGTTGGTGCCGCCTTTGGCGGGCTCAAGCCCGTGGTCGAATTCATGACATTTAACTTCGCCATGCAGGCGATGGATCATATCATCAATTCGGCAGCCAAGACCCTCTATATGTCTGGTGGCCAAATGGGCGCACCCATGGTGTTTCGCGGCCCCAATGGGGCAGCCGCCCGCGTGGGCGCGCAGCACAGCCAGGACTATGCGGCTTGGTACGCCCATATCCCAGGGCTCAAAGTTGTGATGCCCTATTCGGCAGATGACGCCAAAGGCCTTCTCAAATCAGCCATTCGTGACCCCAATCCCGTGATCTTTTTGGAGAATGAAATTCTCTATGGCCAGAGCTTCCAAGTCCCAGACTTGCCCGATTACACCGTGCCTCTTGGCAAGGCGCGCATCTGGCGGGAAGGCAATGACATCACATTGGTCAGCTTCGGCATCGGTATGAAATATGCGCTGGAAGCTGCCGATCAACTGGCCGATATGGGCGTGAGCGCGGAAGTCATCGACCTGCGCTGTCTGCGTCCTATGGACACCGAGACGGTGGTGAATTCTGTCAAAAAGACCAACCGCTGCGTGACAATCGAAGAGGGATTCCCGGTCTGCTCCATCGGCAGCCATATCTCCTCAGTTCTGATGCAAGAGGCCTTTGATTATCTCGACGCCCCCGTTATCACCTGCACAGGCAAAGACGTTCCGATGCCCTATGCGGCCAATCTTGAGAAACTTGCCCTGGTCACCACCGCTGAAGTGATGACGGCGGCCAAATCTGTCCTCTACCGTTAAGGAGCGCCCCATGGCACTTGAAATTCTTATGCCGGCCCTTTCGCCCACCATGGAAGAGGGCACCCTGGCCAAATGGTTGGTTGCTGAAGGGGATCGGGTTCAATCTGGCGATCTATTGGCTGAGATTGAAACCGACAAAGCCACGATGGAGTTTGAGGCCGTCGATGAAGGCGTCATTGGCAAGCTCTTGGTTGCCGAGGGCACAGCGAATGTGAAGGTCAATTCCGCCATTGCCATCTTACTTGAAGAGGGCGATGCGGCAGATGCGACCGCCTCCCCCGCGCAAAGCGCCGCTGCCGATGCCGCGGCGCCTCTGGCCGCAGAAGCCGGTACGCCAGCCGCCGCCGCCCCCGCCGCCGCTCAGACACAGGACGGCACGCGCATTTTTGCCTCGCCTCTGGCGCGCCGTATTGCAGCCGACCAAGGCTTGGATCTGGCCAAGATCACCGGATCCGGCCCCAAAGGGCGCATTGTCAAAGCCGATGTGAGTGGCGTCCCGGCTGCGGCCTCGGCCTCCGTTTCCGCCGCCGCCGCCATGGCCCCAGCCACACCGCTCCGCTCCGCAAGCGCCGCCAGCGTGGAAGCGCTCTATCAGGGGCGCAGCTATAAGGCGGTGGCTTTGGATGGGATGCGCAGGGTCATTGCCGACCGGTTGACCGAAGCCAAGCAAACCATCCCGCATTTCTATCTGCGCCGCGACATTCAGCTCGACAGTTTGCTCAAGCTGCGCAGCGAGATGAATACCGGTCTCGAAGCCCGAGGTGTAAAGCTCTCAGTGAATGATTTTATCATCAAGGCCTGCGCCATGGCGTTGCAAAGCGTACCGGCCGCCAATGCGGTTTGGGCCGGCGACCGCGTTTTGCAGATGGAGGCGTCCGATATCTCGGTTGCTGTCGCCATTGAGGGTGGATTGTTCACTCCGGTGCTGTTGGACGCCGACAGCAAATCTTTGTCCAAATTGGCCGTTGAGATGAAAGATCTCGCCGCCCGGGCCCGCAGCCGCAAATTGGCACCCCATGAATATCAGGGCGGCAGCTTCTCAATCTCGAATCTGGGCATGATGGGCATTGATAATTTTGATGCGGTGATTAACCCGCCGCAAGGGGCCATTCTCGCGGTCGGAGCCGGCAAAAAACGTCCCGTTGTGGGCGCCGATGGCACCCTGAGCGTGGCGACCGTCATGTCCGTCACTATGTCCGTGGATCACCGGGTGATTGACGGGGCTTTGGGTGCGGAATTGCTCGACGCGATTGTTCACAATCTCGAGAACCCCCTGTCTATGCTGGCGTAAAATACTGTTACTATATAAAAAACCCGGCGCGGTCACTGACTGCGCCGGGTTTTTGTACCTGATCTCGTGCCGATCGGCCACTTACCCTAAGAGTTGATCCATCATGATCGAGGGCTGTTCGCAGCCCGCTTCTCCAACGATCTTGGCAGGAACGCCGGCTACGGTTTTACAGGGCGGCACCTCATGGAGCACCACAGATCCGGCTGCAATGCGGCTGCAATGGCCAACTTTGATATTGCCCAGAACCTTAGCCCCGGCCCCGATCAAAACACCATCGCCAATCTTTGGGTGGCGTTCATCATCTTGTTTGCCAGTCCCTCCCAAAGTGACCGAATGCAGCATCGAGACATTGTCTCCCACCACGGCCGTCTCACCAATCACGATGGAATGTGCGTGATCGATCATGAGCCCGCGACCGATAACGGCTGCTGGATGAATATCAATGCCAAAGACTTCCGAAATGCGCGATTGGAAAAAATACGCCAGGTCTTTGCGCCCATCGCGCCAAAGGGCATGGCCCACGCGATAGGCTTGAATGGCTTGGAAACCCTTGAAGAATAACAAGGGTTGAGTAAGACTATGACACGCTGGATCACGCTCGCGCACCGCCATGAGATCGGCGCGCGAATAGGATCCGAGATCCTCGGACCGGATGGTATGATCGGCGATTTCGCGCAGCATTTGCTCCGGCATTTCCGCTGAGGCCAGTTTCAGCGCAATTCGGTAGGACAGAGCTTGCTCCAGGCTGCTGTGATGCAGAATGCTAGAATGGATCATAGCCCCCAAAAGCGGCTCTTGCTTCAATGCGCTTTGCGCTTGCCGCACCATTTTTTCCCATACTGGGTCGATGGCTTTCAATTGCGCTGCGGTCTGTGCCATGGGTCTATCCTCTGGTTGACGCTGTCCTGTGTCCTACATAAGCGGATTATCAAACTTATCAACCTATGCGCAGCCGATCGGCAACCGATCAACGCAATCGTCTTGACGGGTCAAATCGTGAAGCGAAACTTGCGAAACAAGCCCGGGCCAAAACTTTCAGACAGCTGCGCCACTTGCAGCTCAAGCAGGCCCTGCGCGCCATCGAGCGCCTGCATCGAAGCACTATAGCGCCATTGGGTTTGTTGAACCTCCTCTTGACGCAGCAGCTGTGCGCCGGAAAAGATTTTAACCTGGTAGCGCTCCTGCGTCTCCGACAGGGGCATCTCTGCCAAATCCCAAGATGCCCCTTCCAAACGCGTGCGCCTAATCCAGGAAAATTCCAGATCCGCGCCATCCCATTTTCGCGTCAAATGCACTGGCGCATAGGGGCGTAGCCCGTTGCCAGCAAAGGCCGCGCTGAGCTTGCGATAGCTGTAATCAGAATAGGGCCGTGCCGCAGGGCCAATTTGGAAATACTGCACGACGCCGCGCCCGGAAGCGGCCAGCTCAATCTGCTGCGGCGCGCCATCAAGCAACACGAAATAGGATCCCGCCGGCCAAAAGGCTGGCATTAGGGCATCGCTGCCCAATTGGCCGCGCAACCGGCCCGACAGCGCGTAGCGCCCCGGGGCCAAAAGCACAGCCGATTGAAACTGAAAGATCTCCCAATTGTCCTGGCTGCCGTCTCCAATTGCGGCCAAATTCGCCCCAGCCAGGAGCGCCTCGAGGGTGACGCCGGACAGGCTTCCGCGGGTCAGCTCCACCTCCAGCGGCACGCCTTGATCCAAAACGCCCGGCGTTGCAGCGGCCAATGGCGTTGCCGTAACGCCCAAGACCGCCGGAGATTTCAACACAGTGTTGAGCGAAAAATCCGCGTCATAGCGCGAGCTGTACAGCGCAACAGGCCCGGGCCAAGGCTCCGCGGTCGCGGCAACATAGGGCGCATGCGGGCGCTCATCGCCTGTGATCAGCGGCAGATCCAAGAACAATGGGAACACCGGCGCAATCGGTGTTGCTGCGGGCAGCTCCAACGGTTTTTGCGCCAAGCTCGACCCCTCATAAAGGGTTTCATCAACCCGCACGGCCAGCGCCAACCCCTGATCTGCTTGCTCCAATTGATCAATCCGGTAAGAGGCCCAACCGCCTGGCTCTGCCAGTTTGACCACATCCCCGGCCCCCATCGCCAATATCGGCAGAGGTTCCGGTGGCGACATAGCCAAGGTTGCCCCAAGACCAGAACATATTGTCAATCGTGCCGTGAGACAGAAAGCCCATTGGCTTGTTGTTGCCATCACCCAGAACAAAGGCTGCTCCCTCATCGCGGGCAAATTTTTCCGCAATGCGCCCTGCAAGCCAGGTTTCAATGTCAAAGGCGCTGTCGTCCAACAGCCGTTGAGAGGCTTTTGGCAGAGCTGAGAGCTCAAACAGCGGAATAGAAATGCGCTCAATCATCGTGGTGCCGGTTTCGCTCACAGTGCCATTTTCAGCCACCCAACCAGAGCCAAATTCGCCTTGATCAATCAGCAGATCATAGGAGGTCGCCTCGACGTTCACCACATTACAAATGGCGCGTAAGGAGGCGTGGGAGCGCAAAACTGTGGCGATTGTATCGCTGGTTTGTGGATCCACCAGATAACCACCATCACTCGCAACAGAGCTGGACATCGCCTTGGCATCAAGTTCAAGCCCCCGCAGTGCCTCGTCATCGCCAGAGCGCAAATAAGTGTCAAAGGCCTTTTGATGCGGTGCCAGGGTCTCGGCAGTTGTGGCCAAGGCAGGACGGGACAGGGTCATGGATTTACGGTCAATCATATTCAATCGCTCTTCATGTTTGTGCAGTTTCGAATTCAAATCACTGTGAAAACCAGTGATCTCAGTAATGAAGCCTGAAAGGGCTGTTTTCAGCTCGCTGAGAGGCATCTGTTCAGAAGTCTCCAGTGGGTCATGGGTCATAGTGGCATCCTTTGGTGGAGGTTTCGGGAAGGCCGGCAACCGGCCAGCTGACTGCGGGCGACGCTCACGGCACTCGCAAATTCACGGATCAAACAGTCTTGGCTTTGAGCTTGCGCCTTGGCCGCGACACGCGCCTCGGGCAGCATAGGGAAGGTGACCAAGGAGACCTCCCAGAGATCCAATTCGCTTAATGCGCGACTGCCATCGGCGCGTTTCTGCGCCTTGATGGTGCGATAGCCGATGGAAAGCCCGTCCAGAGCGCCAGCCGAAAGCAAGCGGGCAGCCTCAAGCGATTTGGGCACATCGGCGATTAAATGACCTTTGACGAAGAGGCCAATCTCATCCTCACGCACCTCGTCCCAAACGCCGATAGGCTGGGTTGGATCATGCTGCCAAAGCATCTTAACGCTGCGCCCTGCGGCTTTGAGCCGGGCGAGCGAAGCGGCGAAGGCTCCCGGCATCACCACATCGCGACCTTGGTCTATATGGTTGAAATAGCTGGCATATCCCTAAATTTTAGTGTCATCCACCATCTGCGCCCGCGCAGGCAAGCGCGCAAATTTATGGTCCAGTCCAAAGTCATTTGGATCTTGCATTGAAACATCCTTTTCACATTTCCAAGGTCAAAGCAGAGGCGTGACGCCAGGGGCAGATCAGCCCTCCCCCACCTCAAGTTTTGGCAGCCCCAA
>Ga0209555_10000545_pt1 | contig 31659 bp, 21 predicted proteins | sample SaaInl85LU_5_DNA_FD_184643 | JGI IMG/M metagenome (GOLD analysis project Ga0209555, IMG submission 184643) | Marine microbial communities from expanding oxygen minimum zones in the Saanich Inlet - ESP_85LU_5_DNA (SPAdes) (version 2) | ecosystem: Environmental > Aquatic > Marine > Intertidal... | reverse complement strand
CCTACTTGAACTAACATGTTTTCATAATCAGCATTTGGTAAAGATTGAATTTGAAAGTTTTTACCTTCACTATCACTTACTAAATGAGTAAAGACATCTAAACTGTTAGCTATTCCTCCAAAAGTTTCGCCATCGTATCCATTATCAAAACCTTTTGTAGCATTTTCTAGATAGTATAATTTTGCAAATCTATTTAAAGCACCATCTGTTATCATTAAGTTAATTTCTGGTCTTGTAGAACCACTTTTTTGAAAGTTATCTGTACCTGATGATTGGTTAGATTCTATAAAGTTAACAGATGAACCACTTGCTTTTACAAAAAAACCTTGACCTGGTGCTAAAGTAAATGCGTTTACAGTTACTTTAGTTTCATAATTCTCAGAAACTGGGTTCCACAACCAAATAGTTTCACTCACTAAACTTGCTGTGTTTTCTGTTAAAAAAGTACCACTGTTTATGTAAGATGTATATGGATTTGATACTAAATTAAAACCATTTCCTATAGCTGAAACACTGGGTGTAACATCTGCTGTATTTATGGTACCTGTAAATGAAACTGTACCTGTAATCGCTCTTTTTAATGAATACCCTAACCCAGAAGTAAATGTACCTGCATTGCTGTCATTGTTTTCTAAATAAGTCCAACTATCTGATGCTGTATTGTAGGTTGCTAAACCTCTTTTAGTTCCACTTGTTGCTAAATTGTTAGCAGTTGCATAAGTATTGTCATAGGTTTCACTTACAACAGGTGAACCCACTAAATGCCAACCTTTTGCATTACCAGAAATAAAATCTAATGTCCTATTATATGTAACATTACCTGTTGATGTCCCATTTACTATTAAACTACCACCTGCATTTACTGTTAAAGAACCAGCTCCATCAACAGTTAAGTTGTTGGTAGTTGCTCCTGTTGTAGCACCTATAGTTACGTTTTGACCTGAAGGAATTGATATATTGTATAAAGAGTTCGGTAATACATCATTACTCCAGTTTGCTGCTGTTCCCCAATCTGAATCTGTATCTCCATCAAAAGTTGAAGTTTGTGCTGTTAATTGTATTGCATCAAAATAATATACTTGTCCATTAGAAGCAGAAGTAGCGTCACCAGAATTCATAAAGAAATATAAATCTGTGTATAAATTATCACCAGTAGGCGTTCCTGAAGCAGGAGAACTTAAATCTACTGAAAACTCCACCCATTTATTTTCTTCAATATTTTCTATGGTATAATTTAATGCTCCAGCAGCTAAATTATCATACCTTAACTGCAATCTATAATTAGCAACAGTATTTAAATTACAAGCCGCAAAAACTCTGAACTTTAAGGATGCTGTTGTATAATTAAAAGGAGTAGGCACTCTGAACCTAATACCTGAACTAGCGGTATCATCTCCTCTCGTAAATTTTAAAACAGTTGGGCTGTTATTACCATTTGTTGTTGGGGTTACTTGATTTTCTTCAACTGTACCAGAAATAATATTTAAAACACTTTCTGTATTAAAATTATTTGGACTATTATCATACAACCAAGCTTTACCAGCATCTAAATCTGAAGTTACGTCAGACAAACTTGTGTCTGGGACACCACTAAATTTAATGTCATCTACATATAAAGTTTCAATAACAGCTGCATTTGAAGATGGTAAAATAAGTAATCCATTAAAGCCCCCATTAGCAGTAATATCAGCAATATCACCAACAACTGTTGATAAATCTGCAGTTCCTGTTATAGTTTGCCAAGAAGCTCCAATTTTATTACCAAGAACTATTTGATGATAGGTTCCTGTTCCTGCAGTTTGATTGTATAAACGCAAAATATATCTACCAGAACCTGTGTTGTTAGCGCCACTATTTGCTGTATAATAACGAAAGCTCCAATCTAAACTTGTCCCTGCAGCTATGCTGTAGCCTAAATCAAAAAAAGCACTTCCGTTATTTGCTGTAGCTAAAAGACTAGAAACATTTGGATTTGCAGTATCCCCTGCATCAGGGTTCGCAACAGATTCTGTATACGTCGCATTATTACTACCAACTGTAGCTAAAGTTAAACATTCATCTGGTGAATGAAAGGTGGTAAGAATAGGTTTTTGATATGTTAATGGATTTATAGTTAGTTCAGAATCACTAAAACCTAATAATTTTATAGAGCTAACAAGTCCATCATACGGTTTTAATGAATAATAATAAGGGTCATAAGTTAAAGTTGAATTCCCATTAGTTGCTTCAATTAAAAATACTGGTGAACTGTTTTTAAATGGTTTAGATTTAAAATTAATAGTATTGTTTTCTGCTGAAGATTCTGAGATTGTGTATCCTCCCAAGCCATCTAAAGTAATTTTATAATAAATATTATTGGTATTTAATGAGGTTATGTCAGTAAGCTCTGTATTTGCTAACGAAACCAAATTTTTAGTTTGTATTTTATTAGAAATTGCACTTATATTAGAGCCCAGCACCATAAAATAGGTACCTATTAAACTTTTACCCTCTTTTAAAGTCCAATAATTATCATTGGCTTTTAAAAGTCTATACGATAAAACAGTAGCATCTCTTATATTATCTGGTCCTAAGGCATTGCCATATCTAAAATCTGCATAGCCATTAGTATTATTTCCAAAAACAAATCCTAAACTAGGTGAATTACCATCAGCAGAGCCAGAAAATGCAGCCCAACCATTTGTAAGTGTATTTCTTGTAGTTACGCCTTCATTAAAATCAGGCATTGTTGTGAGCGAGTAAGTAGTATCTGGATTAGACAGGAAAAAATGTGGAAATACTGAATTCCTAATACCTAAAAAAGGGACATTAAAAAAATTAGTTTCTCTTGTTTTGTGGTAATTATAGATTAAATAATCAACCTGAACAACACCATCACCTATATTTTTATATCGTAAATAATACAAAGAAAAAGGTTTAAATCTATCAGGGTGACAAGGGTTACAATCAGATCTGCCATCATATACATAACTTGGATTTTCGCTTTGAGCCCAAATTATCATACTGTATTCTTGTTTCGCTTCATCGTAGTTTGATGCTACAATTGGCGAATAAAAAGGGGTTGTTAAATCGCTACTTCTGTGTGCAAAATTATTTAAGTAAGAACCCGCCTGGTGTATGTTTCTGGTATTTACTTTTTCTACAGGAATACCACTTTCTATTTCTGTTGTAAAGTCGTTTTGATCTGAACTAACCAATTGCCAAATTTCATCTACCCAAGGCGCCCAGTTTCCTTTTTCTGATAAAATTTCTCCATTTACAATACTTGGAGTATCACTAGAAATTACAGATCCCGTTTCATTATACTTTGGCCTCCATTGGGGGGGTATAGCCTCTCCAAAAGAGCTTTTAAAACTATATATTTGACCACCTTTACCAAATCTAAATTCAAAACTCTCATTGGTATTTGTTGGATGATCAAATTTAAATAGTTTAGAAAAAACTTCTGTTTCATTCCAATCTATTTCCCAAGCTGAATTAGAACTGCTAAAAGTTGGAGAAAAGGTAAAAAAACCTGTTGTATTATCAGTAAATGATGAAGCGGGAAATACAGAAAACAAATTTTCTGACCCAATATTTTGGGCTTTTATATAATGAGTTAAAATAGTAATAAAAAATATTAAAATAAATGTATTTTTCATTTTAAAATTATCAGTTTTATTTATTATGTTTAAAAAAAAACACAATATTAAATTGTGTTTTTTTTAATTTACTTGTTTTTAAAAACCAGTACCTGGGGCTTCAGGACTAGCTGCTTGTGCCTTTTTTGGATTTAAAATCATATAAGTACCTAATGCAGTTAGTGCTGCATATTTACCATAATTACCTATTTTTTTTATAGCTTCTTTTCGTGAAATATCTTCTGCTATGTTGTTGGTAGTTTTTATATTGTTATTCATAATGTTATCTTTTTAAAAATTCTTTGGATGATTATTCTAAAACTATTTTCTTGTTTAATTTACCTGTTGCAGTTTCTAACTGAACAATATAAATTCCTGTTGCTAATTTTGGCAATGTAATATCATTAACATTGTTTGCAGTAAACTTTTTTGTCATCACTTCTTTACCTAAAATATTAAACAATTTAATAGTTGAACTTCCTTTAGATAAAACTGAAACTCTTAACGTTGTATTATTTGTTTTATAAATACTTACCGTATTTAAAAGATTATCATCAACACTTAAAACGCTAGATTTTGTATGTAAATAAAAACGACCAATTCCATTTAAAGCTTTGGTAGTTGAAACTTTATAACTTCCATTATTACTTAAATCTGTAAATGTGTTATTAGCTCTATCTTCTAAAAAAACTTTAATACCATTAGGTAAATTCATTGCCTCCGCTGTAAAAATTAATTCTTTACCTACTTCTGCTTTTATACCTACTTGAACTACCATGTTTTCATAATCAGCATTTGGTAAAGATTGAATTTGAAAGTTTTTACCTTCACTATCACTTACTAAATGAGTAAAGACATCTAAACTGTTAGCTATTCCTCCAAAAGTTTCACCATCGTAACCATTATCAAAACCTTTAGTAGCATTTTCTAGATAGTATAATTTTGCAAATCTATTTAAAGCACCATCTGTTATCATTAAGTTAATTTCTGGTCTTGTAGAACCACTTTTTTGAAAGTTATCTGTACCTGATGCTTGGTTAGATTCTATAAAGTTAACAGAAGCACCACTTGCTCTTACAAAAAAACCTTGACCTGGAGACAAAGTGTATGCGTCTACTGTTACTTTAGTTTGATAATTTTCATTTACTGGATCCCATAACCAAATGGTTTCACTTACTAAATTTGCCGTATTTTCAGTTAAAAAAGTACCACTGCTTATGTAAGATGTATATGGATTTGACACCAAATTAAAACCATTTCCTGTAGCTAAAACACTAGGTGTAACATCTGCTGTATTTATGGTACCTGTGAATGAAACTGTACCTATACTCGCTCTTTTTAATGAATACCCTAACCCAGAAGTAAATGTACCTGCATTACTGTTATCGCTTTCTAAATAAGACCAAGTATCTAATGCTGTATCGTAGGTTGCTAGACCTCTTTTAGTTCCACTTGTTGCTAAATTATTAGCGGTTGCATAAGCATTATCATAGGTTTCACTTACAACAGGTGAACCCACTAAATGCCAACCTTTTGCATTATCAGAAATAAAATTTAATGCCCTATTATAGGTAACATTACCTGTAGAAGTTCCATTTACTATTAAACTACCACCTGCATTTACTGTTAAAGAACCAGCCCCATCAACAGTTAAGTTGTTGGCAGTTGCTCCTGTTGTAGCACCTATAGTTACGTTTTGACCTGAAGGAATTGATATATTGTATAACGAGTTTGGTAATACATCATTACTCCAGTTTGCTGCTGTTCCCCAATTGGAATCTGTATCTCCATCAAATGTTGAAGTTTGTGCAGTGAGTTGAATAGAATCAAAATAATATACTTGTCCATTAGAACCAGGAGTAGCATCTCCAGAATTCATAAAGAAATACAGATCTGTGTATAAATTATCTGATGTTGGTGTTCCTGAATCAGGTGATGTTAAATCAACTGAAAATTCTACCCATTTATTTTCTTCGATATTTTGAATATCATAATTCAGAGCACCAGTTCCGGAATCATCAAATCTTACTTGTAATCTAAAATTAGCTATCGCATTTAAATTACATACCGCAAATATTCTAAACTTTAAAGTTGTTGCTGTGTAATCAAAAGGAGTTGGTACTTTAAAACGAATACCTGTAGTCGCAGAATTATTTCCTCGAGTATATTTTAATACCGTTGGACTACTATTACCTGCTGTAGAGGGAGTTGCTTGATTTTCTTCTACAGTCCCGGAAATGGCAAAATTAATGCTAGCTGCATTAAAATTATTTGAACTATTATCATACAACCAAGCTTTCCCTGTATCTAAATCAGCAGTAACATCTGATAAGTCAGGATTTATACTAAATCCTAAATTGTCAAAATATAACGGCTCTATAGTTGATGCATTACTTGAAGCTATGATTAATATAGCATCAAAACCACCAGCAGCATCTATTGCAGCGGCATTCGCAGCTGTTGCTGTTACTCCGGTAACAGATTCTGTTTGCCAAACCCCTCCAGTCTTATTATAGAGACCTATTTGAAGAAAATAACCTGCAGACCCACCTATACTTCTATTTATAAGTCTTACAATAATTCTACCAGAACCTGAACCATTAGAGCCTGCATTAGCAGAATAAAATCGAGCTGTCCAATCTATTACTGTTCCTGTAGGTATTTTGTAGGGAAGATTAAATTGTGAATTTCCATTGTTTAAAGATGCTGAAATGGAAGATACATTGGAACTGGCATCGCCACCAACTGGATTTGTAACTACATCAGCATAAATAGCGTTTGCATTTGTAACGTTATACATTAGCTTACAGTCATCAACGTCGTGTATTGGATATGTTTGCGAAAATGTTGTTATTATCGCAAAAAGCATTACACATAAAAGTAATTTTAATTTCATAGTAGAAAAAGTTAAATGATTATTGGCTTTGAGTTAATTTTTGATTAACAAATTTATTTGTATTGTTAAAATAGCCCTTTCTCTTTTCCACCATTATTTTGCTCAAATCTGTGAAAAGCCAATAAATAAAGAGGAAATTATATTTTTAAATATTCTGACGGTGTAACGCCATGTAGTTTTTTAAAAGATGTAGAAAAATAAGAATTACTCTCTATACCAATTTGATACATGACCTCTGCGACATTAAAACCACTATTGCTGTCAAATAATTCTGCAGCACGTTGTAATCTAAAATTTCGCAAGTAAACATTAGGTACTTGACCAGTAAATTGTTTTAGTTTTCTATAAAAATGTGATGAACTCATACCTATTTCTTTAGAAAGTTCTTCTACTCCAAAATTTGAATTGGATAAATTCTCCTCTACAATTCTAGTAATATTTTCTAAAAATGTAATGTCTTTTTTAGTCAATTTGATATCTTTTTTATCTTTAGGAGGTAAGCTGTTCTTAGAGAAGTATTCTTTTATTTTGAAATTGTTTTCAATTAGTTTTTTAAGTCTAAGCTCTAAATTTTTCAAAGAAAATGGTTTACTAATGTATTCATCAGCGCCAAATTCTAAACCTCTAATTACATCCTCATCATCCTCTAAAGCTGTTAATAAAAGTACAAGTAAATTGCAAGTTTCTGGGTCTGATTTTATTTTTTTACACAATTCAAAACCATCCATTTCAGGCATCATTACATCACTTATAACTGCGCTAAATTGGGTGCGTTTAATTTTTTCTAATGCCTCTAGCCCATTATTTGCAATTGTTATGTTGTAATTTTCTGATAATGTAGTTTGCAAGAAGTTTTGAATATCTAATTCGTTTTCGACTACCAAAACTGAATGCTTTTTAGTATTTACATCCTCATTATTAACTATCTGTTTTATCTCATCGTTTTTTAAAGGAACCCAATTTTTAATAAATGTTTTGTTTTTTTTGTCATTTACAATTTCTACTTCATCGATTTCTTTAGATGGTATATATACTGTAAATTTTGTTTCTTTGTTTTGTACACTTTTTACTTTTATTTTTCCATTAAATAAATCTATTAAAGATTTACAAAATGCCAAACCAATGCCACCTCCGCTGACTTGCCCATCTTGATTTCCTAATTGATAAAAACGTTCAAAGATGTTTTCTAAATTTTCTTTTGGAATACCTTTTCCAGTATCTATTATATCAATTTTTATGATTTTTTTATCATTTTTATTTTTGATATTGGCATTAATACTAATACTGCCTTGAATGGGTGTGTTTTTAAATGAGTTAGATAATAAATTAAAAAGGATTCTTTCTAACTTTTCTATATCAATAATAATTTCCTCATTTGGGGAGTTTATTTTATAGAAAAAATTAATATTTCTCTCTAAAGCGAAGTTCTCAAAAGCTTCTGTGATTGGGAACAAAAACTCACTTAAAGTTAATTTTGTATAATTTAATTTTACGAAACCTTGTTCAGCTTGCCTAAAAGTAATTAATTGATCTATCAAACTTAAAAGTCTGTGCGTATTTTTTTTAATAATATCTAAAAGTTTTTCGTTTTTTGGGTCTGTATTATTCTCAATTATTCTTTCTAATGGGCCATAAATTAAGGTAAGTGGTGTTCTAAATTCATGAGATAAATTTGTAAAATACTTAAACTTACCTTGGTTTATAACCTCCATTCTGTCTTTGTCTAGCTGCTCATAAATCAATTTTTGTTTTAATTTTTCATGTCTAATAAAATAATACATGACACTTACAATGAAGGTAATAATTAAAAGAACTAAAATAGAATAACTCCACCACGTATTATACCATAAAGGTTTTATGGAAATATGTAGTGTTTTAATTTTAGAACTCCAAACACCATCTCTGTTAGCTGCTTTAATTTTTAACTGGTATTTTTGGGGAGATAAATTTGTGTAGGTGATGCTCGTTTTACCACTTTCTGTTTCTACCCAATCTTTATTAAAACCCTCTAATTTGTATGCTAATTTATTTTTGGAAGGAGAACTTGTATGCTCTGCAACTACATTAAAAGTAATAATTCTTTGACTTTCGCAAATTTCTATACTATCTGCCTCTGATATTGATTTACTTAAAATAATTTTATCATTTAAAACTGCGCCTCTCTTTATGGGTTTATTATTAATTAATAGTGAGGTTATTAAAATATTTGGAGACTGTTTGTTTAATAGAATTGCTGCTGGATTAAAAATTGTTAAACCATTTAATCCTCCAAAATACAAATAACCACTTTTACCATTAAAATAAGCTTTTTGCCTAAAATTATTTTGTGGCAAACCATCTCTAACATCAAAAAGACTAGTGGTGAAATCTTGGGTATTGAATCTTAAAAGCCCCATATCTGTACTTATCCATAGGTTTTCTTCTAAACCAGAAAGTATTCCATAAATAGCGTCGTCTGGTAAAATATCGTTTTTTCTAAAATAGTTAATACTTGTAGGATTGCCAATACTGTCTAAGTTTAATTCATTTAAGCCACCTCCAAAAGTACCAATCCATAACTTGTTATTTTTTTTATAAATAGAAAAAACATTGTTATTGGTAATTTTGATATCTTTCGTAGTTTCTGTAAATTTATTTTTAATTTCAATTTTTTTTCCGTTATAAAAACTCTGATATAAACCTTTATTTGTACCTAACCAAAATTGATTATTATTATCTTTTACAAAAGCTTGAATATTACCTTCAGTTATATTTAAAACTGATTTAACATTTACAAATGACTTTTTATCATTTATACTTTGCCAAGGATTTTCTACAATCACTACTTTATTCCCCGCAAATAAAATTTCTGAATCATTTATTTGTTCAATAATTCTGACAAAACCAAAGCTCTCGTTATCAAAATTTTTAAAATTCACTTTTTTAAAAGTGTTTTTTTGAGGATTGTAAACAAAAACACTTTCATCCGAACCTATCCAAATAAATCCTTTTGTATCCTCGAAAATAGACCTAATAATATCTGATTTTAGAATTGGAATCTCTTTTTCAATATTTTCAAATTTTAATTTACTTGCATTTTTATCATCAATAGAATTGATGCTTCTTGATAATTTTTTATTGTATCCAGATATCCAAACTTTCCCTGAACTATCTTCTAAAATTGACGTGATTAAATTGTCTTGTAATGATAAATTATCAAAAGGATTATTACTGTATGTGTAAAATGGTTTCTGAGAAACGTCTAGTTTATTGATACCTCCTTGTGCAGTACCAAACCACAAAACATTATATTCATCTTGATAAATGACATTTATTCTATGACTACTAATACTGTTTTTATTTTTAGCATCATACCCATAATTATTAAATATGTTTAAAGAAGGATTGTATTTAAATAAGCCTTTGGATCTTGTTCCAATCCATAAATTTTTCTGGTTGTCTTTATATATACAGTTTACATAAATATTAAAATTATTATCTTTTATACTTACTCTATTTAAAATAAAAGTGCCATCATTTTTTAAATTAGATGAGTACAATCCATTGTCTGTTCCAATCCAAAAGACATTATCTACCTTTAAAATTGTGGTAATAATTTTATCGTAAAAATCTTTTACGTCTTTAAATAAGGTAATATCTATTTTTAAAGTTTGATTATTGTCTTTATAAGTTAGTTTTTTTAATCCTTCGTTTGTCCCTAAAATTATAGAAGAATTTTCGCCAATACAAAAAGTATTTAATAAAAAAATATTTGAATTGCTATTGAAATTTAAAACATTTGTAGAGATCTCAAATTGTTTAGTTTTTATATCTATAATCTTTACTCTTTGCAAGCTTTTATTTCCAGAAAACCATATATATCCTTCTTTATCTTGGGCAATTTTTTTAATTTCAAAACGCTCTTTTAAATCAATAGTAAAAAAACGCTCTAAACTTGGCACATAAAGGTTTAACCCTACGTTTGTACCAATCCATATGAAGCCATTATTATCATTAAAAAGCGTAGTAATATTATTACTTGCAACGGTTCCATTGCTTTTAGATTGGGTTGTAAAAGTTTCAAAATCATAGCCGTCAAAACGAATCAAACCATTAGGTGTTGCATACCAAAGAAAACCATATTTGTCTTGTTGGATGGAGTTTATGGTATTTTGATTAAACCCTTCGTTATTAGAAATTCGTTCGAAGTTTTGAGCATTTAATGATGAAGCAAAAAATAAACAAAAAATTAAGTTTATAAAAATATATTTTTTTTTCATTTTTAAAATTGATTGAAAAAAGGTGCTATAAACTTACAGCTATTTTTTAAATTTCTAAGCTCATAAATTCATGAAGTTTGTCCATCATTTCTGAATTTCCACAGAAAAAAGGAGCTCTTTCATGGATAGAAGTTGGTACGGCATCTAAAGTTCTTGAATATCCATCTGATGCCTGACCACCTGCCTGTTCTGCCAAAAATGCAATAGGGTTGCATTCATACAACAACCTTAATTTACCTTGTTTATTAATAGTACTAGATGGATACAAATAAATGCCACCTTTAATCATATTTCTATGGAAATCTGATACTAAAGAACCAATATACCTTAAAGCATAAGGTCTATCTTCTTCTATTTTTTGACAATATTTGATATAGTCTTTTACAGCTTGTGGAAAATGACTGTAATTACCTTCATTTACAGAATATATTTTTCCAATATTTGGAAATTTCATATCTGGGTGAGATAAATAAAAAGAACCAATTGCAGGATTTAATGTAAAACCATTAACACCATTTCCTGTTGTAAAAACAAGCATTGTAGATGTACCATAAATAACATAACCCGCAGCTACTTGATTTTTTCCTGGTTGTAAAAAATCTCTCTTTTCTACTGTAGTTCCTAAAGGTGTAATTCTTCTGTAAACAGAAAAAATAGTCCCCACTGAAACATTTACGTCTATATTTGATGAACCGTCTAAAGGATCCATTAAAACTACATATTTACTATTATTTTTTTTATCAGTACCTTGTATAGAAATATATTCATCATCTTCTTCAGAAACAATTCCACACACAATATCTCTATTTTTTAATGCTTTTATAAATGTTTCATTTGCAAAAACATCTAATTTTTGTTGTTCTTCACCTTGAACATTTAGATCACCTGAACCACCAAAAATATCTATTAAACCCGCTTTATTTACTTCGTGATTAACAACTTTTGCTGCTAATCTTATGGCATTTAATAAACTGGTTAATTCACCACTAGAGTAAGGAAAGGATTCTTGATTTCTAATAATAAACTCACCTAACGTTTTCTTTTCTTGATTCATAAACAAAGACTAATTTTATTTTAGTATTACAGATAATCTTTCATTAACAATGCCGCACCATAAGCACTTTCATTTTTACAATCCGAAACTTTTAGTATAAGATTTCTATCAAGTAATTTTAAAAACGTTGTAAAAATTTGATTTTTGTTAAAGCCACCAGAAATAAAAATATCTTTAATTTTATGGTTTTTATCAGAAATTAAGTTAATACCATCAATTACTTTTCTACTAATTTCAAAAACTAATTGATAATACGCTGTTTCGTAGTTTCCAAAGTTTGACAATAAATGAGGATGTGCCTCAAAATCATTGTAAAATTCTTCAGATAAAAAGATGTTTGATCGCTCGTTAATTATTTGATTACATAATTTTTTATTCAATTCTAATTTTAAATGTGTTTCTTTTTCGACATTAAAATAACTACTTAAAGCCGGTAAATACACTTCATGAATTTTACCTAAAAATTGCATTGAAGATTTTATTTGTTGTTTTTGTGGCGTCATAAAACATAAACAATTATTATTTAGTTGATGTTTTGATAAAACTTCCTTACTGAAAGGATTCATTGAAATTATCCAAGTACCCGTTGAGAGTAGTATAAATTCTCTGTCTTTTTGTGTTTCTAATAATGGGATTATTGATGCAGAACTATCGTGTAATCCCATGCCTATAGCAATTTCTTTTCCATTAAATTTGATAATTACTGCTTGTTTACCATTTTGAGGAATAGGTAAATTAATATTATAATTAGAAACCCATTTATGATAATTCATTTTATCAAAATCCCAAGTACCAGTATGCGCACCAACAGAAGTAAAATCTGCTGTTATTTTATTAGTAAATAAATAACTTAAGTATTGCGGATAATGTAAAATTGAATGAACTTTTTCCCAAACATTTGGTTTCTCTTTTTTTAATTTTAATATTTGAAGACCTGCATTTAACATACCATAAGCTGGAGATGCTGTTTTACGGGAGAATTCTTCTACACCATCATATGATTCAAAGAAAGGATTATAATCTTTTAAACTTAATGGCTTTAGATAATTGTACAATGGTGCTATTCGTTTACCCTGTTTATCTAAAAAAACTAATGATGCTCCGTGTGTACAAAAGTTTATTGCTTTTAAGTTATAATAAGGGTTATTTTGTGTTTTTTCAATTTCTTCAAAAATCCAACTTTCTATAGCCTCTAAATCATCACAAGGGAAACCATCATCGTCAAGTATTTCATTAAACTGGATAGATTTTTCTGAATAAACTTTAAAATATTCATCGAATAAATAAAATTTTTTATTTGTTTTTCCAATATCTATAACTGCAATGACGTTTTTCATGCTAACATATTTTGATTTGTTGATTTTGTTCTAAATTTTCTAATTTCTTAGTACTTAAAACCGTACAAAGGCCCATAGTTTTTACATGCTCTATAATCTGCTCCTTCTAAACTTTCTCCAAAAGCAGACCAAGCACTTGGTCTAAAAACATCATCTTCAGAAACATTATGCATGTTTACAGGAATACGTAATAATGCTGCTAACGAAATTAAATCTGCACCAATATGACCATGAGAAATCGCTCCATGATTTGCGCCCCATTTTGCCATCACTGAATATACATCTTTAAAGAAACCTGTTCCTGTAGTTCTTGGTACAAACCAAGTTGTAGGCCAAGTAGGGTTTGTTCTTTCATCTAAAATTGTATGAATATCTTCTGGTAATTCTACAGACCACCCTTCTACAATTTGCAAAACAGGTCCAATTCCTTTTACCAAATTCAATCTACACATTGTCATTGGCAACTCACCACGCGTTTTAAATTGTGATGAAAAACCTCCACCTCTAAAGTATTCACCAATTGCTGTAGGCCATTTTGTATTATCTAAACAACGTTGCACATCACTTTCTGTAATATCCCAAAAAGGTTTCATTGTTGGGTTACCATCTTCATCTTCCTGTTGTGCTGTAGCATCTAAAGTTGTAGAGCCAGAATTTATTAAATGAATAATTCCGTTTTCTGCAATTCCTGTTAGTTTTTTACCAGTAACTCTCTCTACAGACTCTGGACTCCAATACGTTCTTACATCAGAAAATAACTGCGCCTTATTTGTTAAAAGATGTCCAAACAACATAGAAATTGCGTTTAAACAATCGTTTTCGGTTGCAAAAGTATACGCTTGTCTTATACCATTCCAATCGAAAGATGAGTTTAAGATAGATTCTGTAAAATCTGCATTTGGCTGGTAATCTGTCCATTGACGTTGACCTTGAAAACCACCCATAATAGCATTTCTACCTTTTGCTTCTTCACCAAAACCCATTTCTTTTAACTTTGGATTGCCAACCATTAAATCTCTACAGATTATGGTCATCAACACTACTTTTTCCCATTCATTTTCTTTTACTTCAGCCGACTTTTGAGCTTCTGGGCTGTTCCAGTCTTTTCCTTCTTTGCAATTCTCCCTAGTCCATTTTAATGCTTTCTCGTATTCATCTTTATCGTAAATACCTTCATCTATTCTTCTTAAAATCTCAACAGATTCTACAAATTCTGCTCTAACACCTAAATAATCTTGTAAGAAATTTACATCAACCATAGAACCAGCGATTCCCATGGAGCTGTAACCAATAGATAAATAAGATTTCCCTTTCATTTGAGCAACTGCTAATGCTGCTTTTATAAAACGTAATAGTTTTTCTCCTACATCTGCTGGAATACTCATGTCTCCTGCATCTTGCACTTCTTTGCCATAAATGCCAAAAGCTGGTAATCCTTTTTGAGAATACCCTGCTAAAGCAGCAGCTAAATACACTGCACCTGGTCTTTCTGTTCCGTTAAAACCCCAAACTGCTTTTGGCAATAATGGATCTGTGTCCATCACTTCTGTCCCATAACACCAACAAGGAGTTACTGTTAAAGAAACTTCTACACCTTCTCTTTTAAACTTATCTGCACAAGCAGCTGCATCTGCAACACCACCAATTGTGGTATCAGCAATAACACATTCTACTTTTTCACCACTAGGAAAACGTAAATTATCTTCAATTAATTTGGCAGCAGCTCTAGCCATATCCATACATTGGTCTTCCAATGATTCTCTTACACCTGCTTCACGTCCATCAATTACTGGACGAATTCCTACTTTTGGTAATCTACCTATAAGTCTGTTCATAATATTTTATAGTTTAAAAAGTTCTTCTAATCCGTTTAATTGCGCTTTAGACAATCCAGCTGGTTCAAAACCTGCTGCCCATGCACCAAGTAATAATTTAGCTCCTTTATTGGCTACATCTAAAAAGTCCCAAGCTTGCATTACATCTGGAGCTGTTGTAGTTGCTCCATGTTTTTCCCAAAGCGCAATATCTCTATACGTAAATGCATGTGTTGTGGCATTTGCTAATTCATCAGATTGAGTAATAGCATAAGGTGTACAATTAATACCTCTAGGTACATAAACACGTACTTCTGGACACATACTCCAAATAGATTGATTTAATTTTTCTTCATCTTTAAAAATAGGATGATGACTCATAATAATGAGTTCTATTGGATGCGCATGCAACACCGCTAAGTTTTCTGGATTATTCTTTTTGTTAAAAAGGTGAATTTCTAAATGTGATGCCAACTCAGAAGTTGGTCTAAAACCTTCTGCATCACCTCCCCAGATAATAGAATATCCAGTTGCTTCTTTGTTTATATAAAGAATACAAGACGCTGCCTCAATATCATCAACCAAACTTCTAATATAACAACCTGCTCCAGTTACAAAAATATACAAACCTGCTGCTTCACTCGGAAAATTATGACTTACAAAATGAGTGGTGTCAGGTTCTTCTTCAGTGTTAAAAAAAGGCGTTAAATTCATAGAAATATTGCCGCCATTTCTTTCTACCCATTCTCTTTGCCATAGGTAACCAGCTACTTTTGATATTTTATCAATTTCTTTATAAACATTTTGAGCAAGCTTATGTGAATTCATTTGATTCGTTTTATTTTTATTTAAGTAACATACAAATTAAACCAATTCTTATTTATACATTTGTATCTAATTTAAACAATTGAATGTATAATAATGAATGACAAACAAGAAGGTTTTTTAGGAGATCCATCAACAAATAAGCAAAGTTTTACCGATGTAAAATTAAAAGTTTTATGCTGTCGTTACTGGAAACTAAATCTTTGGGATTGTCACGAAATGGCTTTTCCGTTCTGGAGAATTTACTGGAACAAAAATTCTGGAGGTATTTTGACCCAAAATCAAAATGTATACAAGATGGAATCTGACACTATTTATGTAATTCCTCCTTTCACATCTTTTTCAACAAAATTCACAAAAAACCATACTCATGAAAAAGGTATAAATGTATCTGGAAGACACATGGATAAATATGACAATGACGATATCGTAGCCAAAAGCTCGCTACTTCATTTGTTTATTCATTTTAATTTAGGTGTGCCTTTTGATAATGTTTATCCTGGTGTTTTTAAAATAAAAGTTACTCCCTATTTGTTAGAAAAATTAAATTATCTAACGGAAAGGCTTAAAATAGAAAACACCGTTTTTTTTGCAACCTATACATTAAAACTACAATCTATTATTAACGATATTCTATCAAATATTGGTTCAGAATTATTTGAAACATTAAATGTAGATTTTAGAATTTTAGATGCCATAAGATATATTGAAAATCATATTGATGAGAGCCCTACAAATTCTGATTTAGCTAAAATTGCAAATATGGCAACAAATTCTTTTAGCCGTTTATTTAAAGAAAAAATGAGTATGACCCTACATACTTTTATTATGAAACGGAAAATTGCGCAAGCTTGCGAATTGTTTTTGCACACCAATAAATCTATAAAAGAAGTGGCTTTTACAACAGGATTTTCAGATCGATATCATTTTTCTAGAGTTTTTAAATCGGTTACTGGTACTACTCCTGCAGTTTATAAATCTGGCAAATTTTCATGATTTTATTTATTTTATTATTATAGATGTTTAATATATACATTTTTGAAGCATCCTTAATTACTATCGTAAAGACATAAAAAATCTAGTAAAACATCTGTTTTTAATGATTTAAATGGTTACAATTGATATTAGTTACTAACTTTTTATGTTTACTAAATACACGACTTTGTTTGTTATAGATAATATTTAAATTTATCTAGTATTCTATTTTTGCTATAAATTTATTAACAAAGAAAGATGAAAACAAATTTTAATTATGTAGATTATTTATGGGACGACAACAAAGCAAATGCTTTAGGTGATGACCAAGTAGCGTTATTTCTTTACCGTTCAAATATTTTAGGAACCGATTTAAGAATCACGAATTACGGTGGTGGTAACACAAGCTGTAAAACCATAGAAAAAGACCCATTAACTAATGAAGAAGTTGAGGTAATGTGGGTAAAAGGCTCTGGTGGAGACATTGGTACTTTAACCCGTTCTGGAATTGCAGGTTTATATACTGGAAGACTACGTGATTTAAAAAATGTTTATCAAGGGTTACATGATGAAGACAGAATGGTTGGTTTATTTAATCATTGTATTTACGATTTAGATAGTAAAGCACCTTCCATAGATACACCTTTGCATGGTTTACTACCATTTGCTCATATAGATCATTTGCACCCAGATGCTTTAATTGCTGTTGCTGCTGCAAAAGATAGCGAGCAAGTAACCAAAGAAATCTGGGGAGATACTATGGGATGGGTGCCTTGGCAAAAACCTGGTTTTGATTTAGGTTTACAATTAGAAAAGTGTTTAGCGGACAACCCTGGAATTAGAGGTATTGTATTAGGCAGTCACGGTTTATTTACTTGGGGAGATACTTCTTACGAATGTTATATGAATAGTTTAGAAGTTATAGAAATGGCTTCTGAATACATAGAAAATAAATTAAAAGAACAAGGTGAAGTATTTGGTGGGCAAAAAGTAGAAAGTTTACCACAAGAAGAGCGTTTAGAAAAAGCTTCACAAATTATGCCTTTATTAAGAGGTTTATGTTCTTCAGAAAACAGAATGATTGGCCATTTTTCTGATACAGATGTTGTTTTAGAATACATCAACAGTAACGATTTAGAAAGATTAGCGCCAATGGGAACTTCTTGTCCAGATCATTTTTTAAGAACAAAAATTCAACCTTTAGTTTTATCATTAGATAAAAATGAAGATTTATCTGATGCCGATGCTATTTTAGCAAAATTAGAACCGGCTTTTGAAGCTTACCGTCGAGAATACGCAGATTATTATAATACCTGTAAAAAAGAGAATAGTCCAGCAATGCGTGATGCAAATCCTGTTATTATTATTTATCCAGGAGTGGGTATGTTTAGTTTTGCTAAAAACAAACAAACTACAAGAGTAGCAAGTGAGTTTTACATTAATGCAATTAATGTAATGAGAGGTGCAGAAGCTATTACAGAATATACATCTTTACCAAGACAAGAAGCTTTTGATATTGAATATTGGTTGTTAGAAGAGGCAAAATTACAACGTATGCCAAAAGAAAAACCATTATCTAGAAAAGTAGCAGTAATAACTGGTGCTGGTGGTGGAATTGGTAAAGCAATTGCAGATAAATTAGCTGCTGAAGGTGCAAATGTTGTATTAACAGATATTAATGAAGAATCTTTAATAACTGCAAACGGAACGTATGCAAGAGACATTTCTACGTATGCAGTTTGTGATGTAACCAATACAGCATCTATAGAAAGCGCATATAAAAAAGCAATTATAGAGTTTGGTGGTGTAGATATAATTGTTCATAGTGCAGGTTTAGCCATCTCAAAACCCTTAACAGATACTACTGATAAAGATTGGAATATTTTACAGAGTATTCTTGTAAAAGGTCAATTTGATTTAGCTAAACAATTTGCCTTAATTGTGCGTAAGCAAGGTTTAGGAGGAGATTATATAGCAATTGCAAGTAAAAACGGGTTAGTTGCAGGACCAAACAATGTAGCTTACGGAACCGCAAAAGCAGCTCAACAACATATGGTTCGTTTATTAGCTGCTGAATTGGCAAAAGATAAAGTAAGAGTAAACACTGTAAATCCTGATGGCGTTATTGTAGGTAGTAAAATTTGGGAAGGAGCATGGGCAGAGGGTAGAGCGAAAGCAAATGGCATTACTGTAGAAGAATTACCAGCTTTTTACGCAAAAAGAAACTTGCTAAATGAAATTATTACACCAAGTGATATTGCAAATGGAGTATTCTCTTTTGTAGGAATATTAGATAAATCTACTGGAAACATTATTAATGTTGATGGAGGTATGGCAAATGCTTTTGTTAGATAATTTAGAGAATTCATCTATTACAATAGACGCCTAAAATTTTAATTCAGACTTTAATCTTTACAGATATGTGGCTAAATTTAATAGTAAATTCAATAATTTAGATTTTTTTATAAAAGTTAGATATTATTAGTCTATTAATCCTTAAAAACAAACAAGTGAGAAACATAAAAAAAATACCAGTAGTTAAAAAAGAGTTACTATTTCCTTTTATTATTATCACCTCTCTTTTTGCTTTATGGGGTATTGCTAATGATTTAACGAACCCAATGGTTTCTGCATTTAAAAAAGTGATGCCAGAATTATCTAATGTGCAAGCTTCTTTGGTTCAGTTTGCTTTTTACTTCGGATACTTTTTTATGGCTTTACCAGCAGCGTTATTTATTAGAAAATATAGCTATAAATCTGGTATTATTTTAGGTTTATCTCTGTATGCAATTGGTGCTTTTCTTTTTTATCCAGCAGCTGTTTTAGAAGAATTTAACTATTTTTTAGTTTCATTATGGGTTATTACTTGTGGATTGGCATTTTTAGAAACCACCTCAAATCCATTAATTTTATCCTTAGGTGATAAAGAAACGGCAACACAACGTTTAAATTTAGCACAAGCATTTAATCCAATTGGCTCATTGTTAGGAATGATTGTAGCGCAGCAATTTGTAATTACTGCCCTTCGCTCTGATGATAAAGATGCATCTGGAGCCCTAATTTACGATACCTTATCAGAAACTGCAAAAGCAGCAGTTAGAGAGAATGATTTAGGTGTTATTAGTGTGCCGTATATTCTTTTAGGTTTGGTGGTTTTGGTAATTATGATTATTATTCTATTTACAAAAATCCCTAAAACACCAGAAGAAGATAAAATTTCTTTATCTGCATCGTTTAAAAAATTATTCGCTAATAAAAATTATGTTCAAGGCGTCATTGCACAAGCTTTTTATGTAGGTGCTCAAATTATGTGTTGGACCTTTATTTTTCAATATGTTGATAACATAAACGAAGGTTTACCAGAATCAGAACATCTAACAGCAACTTGGTTTAACGTAGCTGCTATGATTATTTTCTTAACAGGAAGATGGATTGGAACAGGTTTAATGAAAACCATAAATCCGTCTAAAATATTAATGTTATTTAGTATTGGTGGCATTATTTTTTGCGCTGGAGCAATTTTAATAAATGGAACATTAGGATTGTATTCTTTAGTTGGTGTTTCATTGTTTATGTCTATAATGTTTCCAACTATTTATGGTATTGCACTTAAAAATATGGGTGATGAAGCTAAAATAGGTTCTGCAGGTTTAGTTATGGCAATTGTTGGTGGAGCATTAATGCCGGTTTTACAAGGTAGTATTTTAGATTGGGGAGGTCCTGGTTTTGCAGACGAGCAAATTTTAGGCTTTATACCTGAAGTAAATTTCTCGTTCATTTTACCATTAATTTGTTTAGCAGTTGTAGCCAGATATGGTTATGTTACATGGAAATCGAGTAAGTAATTCATCAAGAAAACACATATATAAATGGCGTTACTGAAATTAAATCTTAAAAATTTAATGTGGAAATATCAAAAAGCGCTTCCTTTTGCTAAAAAAGGAGAAAAATGGGTATTAATGAAACAAATTTACCGTTTAAAAAAATAAAATTTTATGGCAATAAAAATAGATACACGTTATCCATCAATAGATGATTTAAGAAAAAGAGCACAACAAAAAATACCAAAATTTGCTTTTGAATATTTAGATGGTGGTTGTAATGAAGATGTAAATCTAATTAGAAATACATCAGAATTAAGAGAAGTACAGTTAAAGCCGAATTATCTAAGAAATCATGGAGGTTCATCAACCAAAACAAAATTATTTGGAATAGAATATGATGCCCCTTTTGGCATTGCACCAGTTGGTTTACAAGGATTAATGTGGCCAAACTCACCAGAAATTCTAGCAAAAGCTGCTTTTGAGCATAACATTCCATTTATTTTAAGTACGGTTACCACAACAAGTATAGAAAGAGTTGCAGAGTTAACAGAAGGTAAAGCATGGTTTCAGTTATATCACCCAACAGAAAATAGTTTAAGAGATGATATTATTAAGAGAGCTGCTACTTCAGAATGTCCTGTTTTAGTTATTTTATGTGATGTACCAAGTTTTGGTCACAGACCAAGAGATATTAGAAATGGCCTGGCAATGCCACCAAAAATGAATGTCACTAATATTTTACAAGCTTTTGGCAGACCTCATTGGAGCTTACAAACACTAAAACATGGAATTCCTGGCTTTGCAAATTTGTTACCCTATATGCCTAAAAATTTAGATTTAAAGCAATTGGGTAAATTTATGGATCAAACATTTTCTGGAAGGTTGAATGAAGAAAAAATAAAACCAATTCGTGATATGTGGAAAGGTAAACTTGTTTTAAAAGGCGTTGCATCTCATTATGATACAGAACAAGCTATCAGACTAGGTTTAGATGGAATTATCGTATCAAATCACGGTGGAAGGCAATTAGATGCTGGGGAATCCTCGATAAAACCTTTAAAAACAATTGCAGAGAAATATGGAAATCAAATTGAAGTAATGATGGATAGTGGAATTCGTTCAGGGGTTGATGTAGCAAGATCATTAGCTTCTGGTGCAAAATTTACTTTTATGGGGCGTTCCTTTATGTATGGTGTTTCAGCTTTAGGAAAAAATGGTGGAAATCATACGATTTCATTACTTAAAACAGAGTTACAACAAGTAATGGAACAAATTTGTTGTGAACGCGTAGAAGATTTCCCAAATCACTTATTAAAATAAAAAAATGAAAAAAAAGTATTTGTTTCAGGTTGTTTTGATATGTTACATAGTGGCCATATTGCATTCTTTAAAGAGGCTTCTAAATATGGAGATTTGTATGTAGGTATTGGTTCTGATAGCACAATTTCAGAACTAAAAGGAAGACAAACTATAAATTCTGAGCAAGAGAGAATTTACATGATTAATGCCATTAAGTACGTTAAACAGGCATTTGTAAATTCAGGTTCTGGAATTTTAGATTTTAAAGAAGACCTTATCAAACTTAAGCCAGATTATTTTGTTGTAAATGAAGATGGTTTCTCTCCTAAAAAAGAAGAATTATGCCAAGAACTAAATATCGAATTAAAGAAACTAAAAAGAATTCCAGATACTGGACTTCCAGAACGGTCAACAACTGCAATTAGAACTGGAGGAAATTGCACTTTACCTTACAGAATAGATTTAGCAGGTACTTGGATAGATCAACCTTATGTTTCTAAATATCACCCAGGTTGGGCAATTACTGTTTCTTTAGAACCAATAATTGAGTATAACGAACGATGTGGAATGTCTACTTCCACTACAAATGCCGGCAAAAAAATATGGCCATATTATTTGCCTTTAGAAAAGCCAGATAAATTAGCAGAAATACTTTTTAAATTTGAAAACACTCCAGGTTCTAAAATGATATCTGGTGCGCAAGATGCTATTGGAATTTGTATGCCTGGATTAACAAGACACTATTATAATGATTGTTATTGGCCAACAAAATTTGAATCCATACACGATGAATCAATTCTTAATTGGTTAGAAAAACATATCTCTATGGTGCTTTTATGGCCAAGAGAAAATAATTTAGACTTATTAAGTAATACTTTTATTAATAAAGAAAATGTAAAATCTCTTGCTAATGCAGCTGATGAAGTTTGGGAGGCAGTAAACAATAAAGATTTAGAAAAGTTTGCTGAGGGATTTTTGAAATCTTTTAACGCACAAATTAAAATGTTTCCGGCAATGGTAACCGATAGAATTTTAAAAGAAATCGATAAATATAAAGACCAAGCAATTGCATGGAAATTAGCTGGTGCAGGTGGAGCTGGGTATTTAATTTTAGTATCAGACAAACCTGTTGAAGGTGCTATGAAAATTAAAATTAGAAGAAAAGAAGTATTGTAAATTAGATTATTACATCAATATCTCAGCCTTTTAGCTTTAAACTTTTTAAAACTCTTTCAAACAATAAAATGATCATAATATAAAATACTAAAAAATTATAAGTTATTTTTTAATAGGTATTACTTATAACAATAAATATGCAAAAAAAAATATTTTTTAGTTTTATAGCACTTCTTTCTTTGGTAAGCATTGCTCAAACAGGACCCACTTTTGTAAAAAACTCCCTTGCAAATCAAGGAGCTTTTGTAAATCCAACTTTCGAATTTACCACAGAATTTGACGACGAAAAAGATTCTAATAATCCAAATAGTACAGTTAGAGGAGTTTTAATAAGTGGATTGAATTACTCTAAAGCAGACAATGCAGCAAAAGAAACTAAATTTTTTGCTTGGTATGGTGTGCCAAATAATATTCCATTAGGGGAAAAAAGACCCGCAGTTATTTTGGTTCATGGTGGAGGAGGAAATGCGTATACGCAATGGGTAGATAAATGGACAGAAAAAGGATACATTGCAATTGCTTTAGGGTTAGAAGGTTATGAGCCTTTAAAATTAACCAATAGACAAGCAGGAGCAGAACATACAACTATTACTAATTTTGGAGGGCCATCTAGAACTAATGTGTTTTTTGCAGACACCAATGAACCTCTAGAAGACCAGTGGTTTTATCATGCAGTTGCAGATGTAATTTTGGTAAATAATTTATTAAGAGATGCTAATTTTTCAACTCAAATTGATACCAATAATATTGGAATTACAGGTATTTCTTGGGGAGGAATCATCACAAATGTAGTTACAGGAATTGATGATCGATTTAAGTTTGCAGTACCTGTTTATGGTTGTGGATATTTATTTGAATCACCAATTTATAGTACTCAATTAAATATTTTATCTGAAACTGAAAAACAATTTTATTTAGATAATTGGGAGCCATTATTATATATTCCCTTGCAAAAACAACCAACTCTTTTTGTAAATGGTACAAACGACAAACAATTTGTAATGAATATTTTTACAGATACCTATGTAGCATCACCCAATGAAAAATATTTAAGAATAGAAAAAGAAATGCCTCATGGTCATTCTCCTGGTTGGACTCCTCAAGAAATTTACGACTTTGCAGATTATATTACTAATTTTAAACCAACTGCAGTAAAACCATTAACGTTTACAAATAAAACCATAAATGATAATAATGAAATTGATTATAAATTTGAATTTAATGAAACTGTAGACGAAGCAGTTTTATATTTTGCAACAGATACTTTACAATGGAGAGAGGATGATTATACTTGGATTGCTAAAAGCACTACGTTTAACAAAACAGGTATTAATGGAACTGTAACTGCACAAGTGCCTAATGATGCACAAGTCTATTTTGTAAATGTAAAAAATACAGCTACCAATAAAATTTATAGTTCAGAAATGAAATATATTTTTAAAGATTACGATTGGTACAATTATGAAAATGAAACTTTTGATACTGAAATTACCAATACTTTTGGTGGTACTTTAGAAGAAAACGTAACAAACCCAGAGACGAATGGAATAAATACGAGTGCCAAAGTAGGGAAAATTACAAAAGCATCTGGAGTTAACTCTCAGATTAGATTTAATTTAAATGTTCCTATAAATAATTTATCAAACTTTAAACAAAAGCTACAAATTTATGCTGATGTAGATGATATATCAACTTTAACAAGTCAAAATATTAGAGTTTATTTAATTAACAAAACTGTAGGTTTTAATGCCAATTCAATTTTTAAAGATTTTACAATTACTACAGGTAAAAGTTGGCTAGAAGCTTCTTTTGATTTTACTGATATTGAAATTCCTGCAGATATTTCTGCAGAAGGAGGTATAAACGAAATGGTTTTAATGTTTGCTCCTGGTGATATTAATACAAATGGAACAGTTTATTATTTTGATAAAATTAGAGGTATAATAGCGCAACCAAAACCAGCACCTCTAGTTGTTTTTTATGATTGGTTTAATTACGGTAAACCTAGTCCGATTTTAGACATTTCTTATGCAGGTGCAGTTGGTGCAACTTACACTCCAAATTATATAGTTTCCAATGATAGTGAAGTAATTGCAAGCAATTCTGAATCTGGAAAAGCAGTTAAATTTACTAAAATAGCAGAAGCACATCCTTTTGCACAAGCGCGTTATAATTTTGAAGATGGTGCATTAAGCGAAAATAAAGTTACGTTTAAATTAAGAGCTTTATTACTGCCAGAAACTATTAGAGAAATAAATATTTTAAGCAAATCTTCCACAGGAATTTTATTTGCTTTAAGAAATGAGGTTGGTGAGAAACCAACTGGAGTACCTGTTCAACTAAATGCAAATCAGGTTTTCTTTTCTCAATTTAATATTTGGGAAGATTTAGAAATTGTTTTTGAATCAGAAAATTTAAAATATTATGATAGGTTATCTATCATTGTAACTTCGAGTCAAACATCTCCTTTAGATCAAAATGGCAACAAACTTACTGAAGAAGATATGACCTATTATTTTGAATCTTTATCTGCTACAACTCAATCTAAAGTCCTTTCTGTTGATGAAAATATGAAACAAATAGACAAGATTAAACTATTTTCTAATCCTGTAAATTCAATATTAAAATTGAGTAAAATTATTTCACAAGGAAACGTTTATAATATTAGAGGACAAAAAATAAGTAGTTTTAAAAACAATAATTCTTTTGATGTTTCTAATTATAAAACTGGTGTTTATTTTTTAAATATCACTTTAGAAAACGGACAAAAACAAACTTTAAAGTTTTTAAAGAATTAAGAATGGTTTACTAGAAAGCATAAAAATGGAGGCAAATTGCCTTCATTTTTTGTTATGAATATAAATTTATTTTAACCAAGTAATTTTGGCTATTTTTTTATCAGTATCAATCCAAACATTTGCGTGTTCAAATTCTCTTGCAAATTCCCATTTATCAGTATTTGTTCTTATAAAAGCACCTTTTGGCGCTCCTAAAGGCTTTATTAATTCTGGATAATTTATCATGGGTCCAGTATCTAAACGCCAACCCCAACCATATTGAAAGTAAGAATAAGGTTGTGCACCAATTAAATATGCAGCTAAAAAGTAGGTTTCTCTTTCTTTTGATTTTTGTTCTAAAATGGCAGATCTTTTAGGCCAAGGCAATCCTTTTATTTCTTCTTCAGTTCCTTCTTCTGCTTCCACACCAATTCTAAAAATCGACATTTTACCAGCCTTTGCAATTCGCAACATATCATCCCATTCTTCTAACAAATTCTCTTTTGTTAATTTTGAGCTATTAAAATGTTCGAACATAATTGCATCTACATGAGGAAAAACATCTTCAGTTTTTTCGGCATTATTTCCCAAAACTGTTTTAGAAGTTCCTAAAGTAGTTTTTAAGTCTCTCATCATTTCTCCCATTGCTTTTTTTACTTCATCTCTTTGCGTTCTTCTCAACCAAACAAAACCATGCATTTGATCTATAAAAACACCATCTGCATTAGAATCATTCACACCTTTTGCAACAGTTTCTACCCACCATTTTCTAAAATTAGGATTTAAAACATCAAAAAAGAAAACATTATTTCTATGCTCTAATTGACCATTTTCTTTATTTTTTATTAAAAATTTTTTTAATGCTGGATGTTTATCAATTTCAGCTCTTGTAAAATTTTTGTTGTAAGAAGTAAATGGCCAAGCATAAGCTGAATTAAAATAGTATAAAACTTTAATATTAGGTTTAACTTTTTTAAATGCGGCCACTTCGTGTTTAGCACCCAGTTCAGCATAGCCAAGAGTTTCTTTTGCATGATTTTTTTCGATGCAAATAAAATCGCTAAGTTTGGCTATTCTTTTTACTTCAGTAGTATTTAAAACTCGCTGTCCATCTGCGAACATTAAATATTGTGGTGTAACTTGCCAACTAAAATCTGGGTAAAAGTCTTTTTTTGCAAACTGAGTTCCATCAGTTAAAAATAATTGATTGTTATAACTTTCTTTAGCAATTTTTGTTGAAGAACAAGATACTAATAAAATATAAAGAAAAAGAATAGATAGTTTTTTCATAATTTTATTTTGAGTTTATTACACTGCATATATAAATCATTTTAATTCCCTATGCATGCTCAATTCTACTTTTATATTGCTTATTTTTACCAATATTATTATTGAATAATTATTAATATTATTAAAGTTTATTTCATTAGATATATTATTTAAGTTAAAAATAATAATCAGAGGAATTATTTATTAAAATTTAAAAAGAAAAGTAAAATAAAAATTATTAATTATTTGAAATAAATTTTTTATAACCCGTATTCGAGCATTTCTCTTTAAGCAACTTCATATCTTCACTCACTTTTCTATCTAAAACTTTTGCATAATGTTGGGTTGTGTGTAGGTTTTTATGTCCAAGCATTTTACTAACAGTTTCTATGGGCACACCATTAATCAGCGTTACAGTTGTTGCAAAAGTAAGTCTCGCTATGTGAAATGTTAATTCTTTTTCGATTTCACAAACAGCTGCTATTTCTTTTAAGTAGGCATTCATTTTTTGATTGGATAAAATTGGAATTAACTTATTTTCATTAATGCATTGTGGATGATTTTTATATTTACAATATGTAATTTCTGAATAACTCACTGCAATTTTAAAAAAATCAAAATATAGAGTAATATGTAGTAAACCATATTAAAACCGATTTTCAACGATTTCCATCGATTTTGATCTGATTTTATCGGTTTTCAACAATATGTGATTTGATGTGATAGGTTTTCTTTGAGTAAAGCTTTAAAAATCCTTTAACAAAATTTTTATTGTATAAAATAAAAATTTTACGTGGAGTGATGAGATTTATTTTGAAAAATTTATAGCGTTCAATGATTGTTCAATCAGCTTTCTTTAAGTGATTGAACAATTTAAACTGTATTATGAATAAGAGTTAGAAATGACGTATTGAAAAAAAATCCTTTAAGTACGTCGTTTGATAAATACCTTTGAGAGAGATATGACGAAGTATTTAAGGCATAATAGAGTGGCTTTAAAATTCGAAGATTTTACGCTTTTGAATTTTTAAAAAAAATTAAGTTGAATCAGTTGTTGTAATTCTATTCTTCTTTTTCTTTCGCTGTTTTGGTAGTGTAATAGTAAAATAAAGATACTCCTATAATTGTTGTAATTAAAACACCAATTACAATTCCATTGATTTTAAAACGCTGCCGTGTTTCTAAATTAATTTGAGAAGGTTCTTTGATGATTCCACAAAGTTTAGCTTGTTCTATTGTGGGTAATAAATTATCCATTCCAACTATTTGTGTTGTTTCCATATGTTTTATATAAAATTTAAATTATTGTTTTTCAAAGTGAAATTCAAATCATATAAACAAGACACAAATACTCTCTCTCCTTTATGAATTATTAATCGGTCTTTATGAAAAGCAGTAAAATCAAACCCATGACTAAAAAGTGTCTGTTCGCTTATTTCATTAATGCCTAGCTCCTTTAATTTTTTTAGAATTTTGTAATTATGTTTAATCGCCTTATCTTTTTTTATAAACTCACCCTCCTCCTCCATCTTCCTTAAATAAGCAGCTCTGTTTTTACACTTGTCATTACAATACTCTCTTTTAGAGCTTAAATACTCGAAAATTTCCGATTCGCATTCTGGGTTTTTACATTCTTTTATAAATTTCATATTACTACACTAATTTATTTTTGTAAAATTATATAAATTAACGCATATTTGCAATATTAATTATTATTATTTACTTTTACGTAAACTTTAAAAATGGAAAACATTGATTTTATAGCAAATCTTCACTCACAACGTACTATGCTTCCGAAGCATCTTGATATCAGTTCACGTAAAGTTACGTATTGGAAAGAAAGAGATATTCTCCCCTTTTTCGAAAAAGAAAAACATGCTAAAATGAATATTCCTGAGGCTGTATGGTTATATCTTATCAACGAATTAGCATCCTTGGGAATAGATTACAAACATTTAGCTGCTTTAGCAAAAGATGTTTGGGATAAACCAAGAGTAGATGGTTATTTAGATCGTAAACTAGAGATGTTGATAAATTCTCCATTTTCAAAAAGGGAAGATAGTTCTGAGATATATGAGAATCTAAAACAAGATGATCTTTTAAAAAAGGAATTGGCAAAAGAAATCAATCCTTTTACAGATGGTATTATAGAGAGTATTTTAATTGAGAAAAATCCTTTGAAAATGTTCTATATTCCTTCTACTGGAGACCATCATTTTAGTACTGGAGATATTCAATTGCCTTTAAATTTATTGAATCACTTAAATGAACTTCCTTTCATCTGTATTCCTCTTGTGCCGATTATAAAAAAAATTGTATCTGTAGAGTTTCTTATTGTTAATAGAGAGTTTTCTTATTTAAGTAATGCTGAAAATGAAATCAAGGATATTGTTTTATACAAAGCGCCTAAATATGTAGAGATTGTCATTGATAATAATACTTTAAAGCCTTTAATTATTAGAGAACAACATAAAAGTGCTGAACAACTTGCTGTTTTTTTCTTAAACAATAAATTACCTAAAAATGCAAGGCTACTCATAGAACTTCGATCACAAGGAAATTATAAAATAACCATTATTACAAAATAATATGATGATTGTATCACCACATCAGTCCCTGAAAATACAGCCTGGTTTAATACCAAGCAGGGATGGACCAGAAATCAAATCCGCAAAGAAAAGGGTACAAATCAACACCCGAACTTATAGATAAGGATGATTCTAGAACAATTGAGAGGCAACATATTGTGAGGGATAAACTTAAAAATATTTGCGGACCCAATCAAAATGTTGATGATTTACTTAATTCATTGGAGACTTATTGTTTAATAATTCTTCAATCTTTAAAATAATTAATAATGAATACGCTTCAAGAATTCAAAAAATTTAGTCCTGAGAAAAAATCAATAGGTAATAACAAAAACGCAATCATTTATACGCGCGTTTCGACCAAAGAACAAGCTGACACCAACACTTCTCTTGAAACTCAAAAAAAGTACTGTGAAAACTATGCTAAAACTAATGGATATAAGATTGTAGGGTACTTTGGAGGAACGCATGAGTCAGCGAAGAGTGACGACCGAAAGGAATTTAGACGAATGCTAAAGTACGTTCGACAAAGTGGTATTATTGGCTGCATTATTGTGTATTCTTATGATCGATTTTCTAGATCGGGTTCTGGTGCTGCACAAATCTCACAAGAATTATTCAATCAGGGAATTCAGGTCAAAGCGGTAACTCAAGAGGTGGATACCAACTCAGCGTCCGGAAAATTTCAGCAAAACTTATTTTACATGTTTAGTCAGTTTGATAATGAACTTAGAAAGGATAAGACCATAACTGCTATGAGCGATCTACTTAGAAAGGGATATTGGTTATGGTCTCCTCCTTTAGGATATGTCAATAAAAATAAATATCACAAAGCCGTGGATTGGAATATTGAAATTGATCAGACTGGCCTTTCTCTAAAAAAAGCATTTAAATGGAAAGTGCAAAACGCTTACTCTAATGTAGAAATCATAAAAAAGCTTGAAATGTTAGGTGTAAAAATCAATGAGAAAAGACTTTCTGAAGTTTTTAAAAATCCTTTTTACTGTGGAGTGTTAGTTACTAAGATGTTACCTGGTGAAATTATTATTGGAAAACACCAACCTATTGTCTCTAAGGATGATTTTTTAAAAATTAATGCTACGCCTTCTCATCATCCTAAAGAACATAAAACTGATAATTGTAACCTTCCTTTGAAACAATTTATCTACTGCGAAAACTGCTATAAACCTCTTACTGGTTTTATTGTTAAAAGCAAAGGTCTTTTTTATTATAAATGCAGAACAAAAGGATGTTCTTGTAATAAATCAGCAAAAGTGCTTCATGAGAAATTTTTACAAAATTTGAGTAATTATGAGATTGACGCTAAATATAACTCGATCATTAAGGATGTTATGTTATATACTTACGATAATGTAACTAAAGAAATAAGGACTCAAGAAACTCAGATTAAAAAACAATTATCAATACTTTCTTCTAAAATTGAAGCTATTGAAGAGCGTTTTGCTATCGGAGAAATTAATAGTGATATTTATAATAAATTTAAAACTAAATATGAAACTGAACAGAATGATTTAACTTCGAATTTAAACAATTCAGCATTATCTAGTTCAAACCTTCAAATGGCTATTGATTTGGCTTTGAAAATTTCATCAAACCTCAGTGGATTATGGGCTTCTAGCGATTTACATCAACGAAAGAAAATTCAAAAACTTGTTTTTCCTTCCGGAATAGGTTATGACAAGCAAAATGATACAGTTCAAACCAATAAAGTCAATGCTTTATTCTCTGAAATTCCTTTACTATCAAAGGAAATTCAAAACCAAAAAAAAGGAGAACCGATTAATATTAATCAATTCTCCGATAGAGTGACCATGACAGGATTCAAACCTGTAACCTCTTGAGCCGTAATCAAGTGCGCTATTCAGTTGCGCCACATGGCCTTAAAATGGGTGCAAATATAACAGAGTTTTTTTAATTTAGAAAGT
>Ga0209555_10000544_pt1 | contig 31669 bp, 42 predicted proteins | sample SaaInl85LU_5_DNA_FD_184643 | JGI IMG/M metagenome (GOLD analysis project Ga0209555, IMG submission 184643) | Marine microbial communities from expanding oxygen minimum zones in the Saanich Inlet - ESP_85LU_5_DNA (SPAdes) (version 2) | ecosystem: Environmental > Aquatic > Marine > Intertidal... | reverse complement strand
TAAGTTCTTTGCTTTCGAGGAGAATCACTGGAGAGATCATAAGCCTTACAGGAAAATTATCAAGCTCTTTGATAAGCTGGAGATCTATGATGCTAAAAGGCTCATGAGTCTGAGGCTTGGGATCAATTTCTGATCCAAACTACCACAAATAAAAAAGAGGCCCTACAGAGGCCTCTTTCTTGTTTTAGCTATATAAGTATTAAGCAGTCTCTAAAGCAGCTTTAGCAGTTGCAAAAGATCCCTGTACGATAGCGTTAGGTAGATAGTTAGTAAGTGCTACACGCTCGCTAGCTTTCACAGTTACAAATCCATCTCTAAAGTTAGTAGAATCCTCACGAGAAAACTCTACAGCTAAATTCTCACGAATCCATAGCTGAGTAGCTACAGCTAAGTTACCTACTAGGAAAGATCCAGCAGCAACAGCAGTGCTAGCAGTTACAGGCACGCCCATGATGTTAGGCTGTAGACCTGAGTAGATTTGCTGTCTTAGGTACTCATTAGCAGTAGACTTAAGTAGAGCGATCTTGTGTAGATCTGTAGGATTCACTAGGATAGTATCAGCGCTGTAGTTAGCTAGTGCTAATTGGTTTAGAGCTACTACTAGTACATCGTACTCGTTAGCAGACTCGATACCAGCAGCGAAACCACCAGCAGCGAAAGCAGATCCATCAGTGAAAAGACCATCTAAGTTTGGAGATGTACCATCACCATTTAAGATCTGAGCATCCTCTAGAGATAAAATCTTCTCTGGTACACGAGCTGATAGGTAAGATAATAACTGTGGAGTATCATTTAACATCTCCTCAGTGATTCTCATAAATGTACCTATTTTCTCCATGTTTACAGAGCTAGCAGCGATGTCAAAATCAGACTGTCCTAGAGTAGCACCTTGAGCTTTAGCAGCAGCTCCATCATCGTATGCAGACTCTTTTGGATAGCGAATAGTTTGAGCATCAGTAGATCCATTAGGGATTAACTGGCGAATATGTACTCTACGAGTAGGATCAAACTTGATGTCTGAGATCACTTGCTCAGCAGCTACTACTCCAGTGTAAGAGTTAGCCATAGTCATGTCTCCAGCTTTGATCTCGAAACGAGCAGCGTTAGAGTCACCTTTAACTAGTCCCTCTACTGCACCCTCTTTAAGAGCTTTTAGTAAAGATCCTTTGAAAGACTTAGGCTCAGATCCAGCAGCAGATTTTTTAGCAGCTACCTCAGCTTGATCTAGTCTTTCGTTCATTCCTACTACTTGATCAGTAAGATTTTTGATTTCGCCTTTAAGTACAGAATCTACCTGTCCTTTTGCGTTCTCTTGAGCTTGGTTAAATGCTTTCTCGATTTTAGCATCTAAAACCTCAGAGATTTGGCTTTTGATTTCGTTTAAATTTTCCACGATTAGTGTGATTTTAAAGATTGTAAAATATGTTTATAGATCTCGCTAGAGTCTGGCTTCACTACCTCTGGCTCAGTAACCTCTATGTCAGTTGGCTGAGTAGATAAATTAACAAAGTAAGACTTTAACTTATAGATTTCAGCTTCAATGGCATAACCCATCTCATCTGAGATATCTCCTTTTCTTAGGAGCTTAGCTAGACGATCAAAGCGCTCAGCTACCTCCTCTTTTCTGTTTCCTTTCACATTCATGATCTTAGCTTGATCATTAGCTGCTAAGGTAACAGCGCTAACTTCAAAGAGCTTAACTTCTGAGATCTCTCTATAGTCACCTTTCCACTCTTTCTGAATTGGTAAGATCCCTACACTGTTCTCAGTAATTACTCCAGCTTTCATTAGCTCCAGTACATCCTTTCCTAGTCTGGTCTTTGGGATTTGCGCCTCAAATACGAGACCTTTCTCATCCTCATACAGATTGACCATCTTTCCTAGAGGCTTGTCCATGTCATGCTGGTAGAGATACTTGACTCTGCTACCATTCTCAGCGATAGTCTTTTTGTATGCTCCTCTGGTGATGATGTCACCATCAGAGTCCATGTTACCAAACACTGAGCCATAACCTTTAACGATTCCAAACTTTTCGTCTGCATCGATTAGCTCTCCTAACTGTGTACTCTTATATAGAATTGTATTCATACTACAAAAATAGATATTTAAAAATAATCACTTGGATCGTGTTTTGTTGGGGGAGCTATAAATATGCTCATAGGCTCTGTCTTGTCTATTATAGGTAGATCAGCAGACTTTTTATAGTTTTTCATAGCTTCATAAATAGATCTAGCAAAAGGCCTAGCTTGTTCGCCCATAGAGTATACCTCAGCTATAGCCTCTGCTATTATTTCTCTTTTCATAGTTTTGAAATTATTTCGTCTACCATAATAAGCTGCATAACCAGATAGATCTCTCTCTATCTTATCAAAATCAAAGCTGGTCTCGCCTATTTTATATTTAGACAGTAGCGCCTCAAATTCTTTTTTATTTACAAAATCACCTTTTGAATAATCCAAAATATGACCTAGCTCATGCTTAATCACATAGTCTGCTCCCTCATCTACTCCAGCATAAAATCCTATATCATACTGTCTGTAGTTTGCTAGTTCTAATTGATCATAATTTCTAGCACTCCAGTGAGTAATTCCTTTAGTTCTAGATAAATCTATTTCTATAGTTTTACTACCCACCTGTAAAGGAAACACTTTTGATTTCTGTGCAAAGGCTTGGACTTTCTTACCATCATCTCCAGTCAGATCCTGAAATTTCATATAATGATTATAGATCCTTGTTACCAGAGACTCATTGTCTCCAAATTCTTTATTTACCTCTGCTCTGATAGCTTCTTTAATCCTTTTCTTGTATGCTTTTTGACTTAATACATTGTCCACCTGTAGCTCTGGAAAGTCATTTTTCATTTGAGATATAGTGTTAATGTATTGCTGAGCTATTTTAGGATCTAAACCAGACAGATCTGCATCTATGCCTAAATCATCTTTAAATGCCTTCTCTATTTCTTTTCTATTAGTAGTATCATAAAATTTAGGCCCTTTGTTAGCTACTGCTTCTGCTGCCAGAGCTGTACCCTGAGATACTACATCATCCAGATCTATCAGTGTGTCCTCTGGATAGTATACAGCTTGACATCTACAGTTGATCACATTTCTGGGATTACCAGAATTAGCCAGATCACTAGGATGATCCAGATACTCGCCACCTACATAGAATTTCTCATCGATCTTAACTCGCTGCCCATCTACTCCCTCCATTGCTGCATGGATATCTCGTACTCTAGTATCTCTGGCTGTGATCCATTCTTTCCAGACAGTACCACCAAACATCTCACGAGCTGCCTCCTGACTAGCATAGTTACCAGCGCCATTAGACTCAGTCCTTATAAGTCTCTGAGCTTGTGACTTTGAGTAGCCATCAAATTTAGATCTGAGGATGCGTTGAGCTTGGCGCTCATTCATAGCCATAAATTCAGGATTTGATAGCTGCTGCTTTAGAAACTTCTGGAGTTCTTTCTTTCTAGATCCAGATACCAGAGATACCTTTTCTCCAGCTACTTTCTTAGCTCGTCTGGCGAAACGATCCACATAGACTGTCTCACTCTGATTCTTTTCTGTAAACTTCTCGAAATTCTTTTGATACCATCTCAGAAACCTAAGACCTACCTCGATATACAGATCCTCATAGAGTTGAGCGATGTCTGACTCTTTAAATAGATCTACAGTCTCTGGTAGTGATCTGGTCTGTAAGAAACGATCAGCGCCTTTGAAGTATTCACGCTTGAAGTAGTTATAAAATTTGAGGTATTGCTCTGTCTCAGCTAACTGGAGCTGGCGATTTGCTTCTCTGATGTATTCTGCTTTATTGATCTTAGGAGCTACTGTAGCTTGAGCCTTAGTAGTTTCAGCTGTGTACAGATTGTAACAGACAGCCACTCGCTGTCCAGCTTCTGGAAACTCCAGTATCATATCGATATTAGATACACATCGATCTACAAAGTCCTCTCTAGTCTCGTTTGCTCTTGGCGTTGGTAGAGGCATAGTTATTCATTTTCTGCTATTTTCTTTGCCCATGATACCATAGCTTCACCTCCCCAGAGATTGTAAGCTACATAGCCTTTATCTCTGTAAGGCTCGTCTCTGTATTCTGGATCAATAGCAGCGTTATCCTTGTGTCTGCTTAGAAAGCTGTGGATGCGTTTTACTGTGTCCAGAGATAGCGCCTCACGATTAGCTAACTGATTAGCTCTTTCCCAGCCTACTCTAGTGCCACCCTGTACGACATCTCTACCATACTTCTCTCTCCATTCTAACATTCGTCTGGCGTTATTAGTAGCGCCTTGAGGATAGTCTGAATAGGATTGAGCTTTAGTGACCTCATCTTCTGGATCATTTTCTGGCTCTGGAGCAGCTACTGGCTCTGGTCTTTTAGATGCAGCTAGTAGGATCTCATCAGATAGATCTGGCTCGTTAGCTAAAGGGATCAGTGACGATGGCACATAGTAATCATTCATTAATGCAGTGTCATCATCCATACCATAAGACATAGCCTCTCTCTTTTCGTTAGGAGTTAGCCACCATGCCTGAGACATCTGGTTTACTACCTTGTCCATCTCCTCTTGGAGTTCAGGGATCACAGAGAAGTCAAAGTCGATGTATAATTTATCGCCATACTTAGGAGTGAGCCATCTGTTTAGCTCCTCTCTGATCTTAACTAGCTCTGGTATAATAGCGTTTTGATAGAGTGCCTTTTTAGCCTCTTTCATGTTATTGTAACTAGATGATTCAGTGTTATTAAGTAACTGTACTGGTACTTGGTAGATGTTAGCCAGATCCTTAACTGAGGCGTTGTATTGTTCGATCAGTGATAGATCAGCAGCAGACAGTCCAAAGTTGATCCAGCTCAGTTTTTTAGGAGTGATCATTACATCACCTCTAGCGTTCTCATTCTGATACTGCTCTTTAAATTTCTGTTTTAGCTGCTTAGCTTGCATCTCATTGATATCACCCTCCTCACTCATTAAGATTCCTCTGGCGCTCTGATTCTGGAGATACTTCATTCCAGTCACTACAGCCTCGTTATTGGTCTGTAGTACTCTGAGTCCAGCCTTTAAAGGAGACATACCATACAAGTGAGATCCAGTACCATCATAGTATGGATTGAAGTCTTTGATGTGCATAACAGCCTCAGCTGGGATGCGATATGTACCATTATAGCTAAGTGTGTACTCTTTCACTGGCTGCATGATCCCACCACTGTGGATCTCTACATTCTGTGATGGCAGTACATACAGCTCATTGTATTTGTTTCTATTAGCGCCTGTATCTGGACCAATACCATAGACATATCTGTTACCAGTCAATTTACCAAATGCGATCACCTCCTGAATCCAGCTGTTATAAGACTGTGCTGGATTAGGTCTATTGAGTAGCTCATGTAGATCTGTATCATCTAGCTCGATCAGAGCAGACTTTCTCATCAGAGATGACTTGTGCATCACTGTGTCATTGTAAGTGCCAGAGGTCATCGCCTTGTAGCGTTTAAGCTCATTCTCTGACTTGACCTCATAAACAGAGAAAGGGATCACAGCAGCAGACTTAGTGATCAGATTGATGATAGAGTAGACAGTAGCATTATAGCGATATCCCTTATTGATGTAGGTATCGTCATTCTCTGGATTCCAAACTAGCGTATCTCCTAGATAGTTGTAGATCGCCCTGTTAAACTGCTCATGAGTACTCTGATTATTCTTAGAGACTAGACCTTTGAGTCTATCCAATAGTGAGGCCATACAAAATAATTATTTACATACAAAAGTACTATTTAAATTACAAAGAAGTCGATGCGCTTAGAGTACTGGCTATAGGTAGCGTATCTGAGGCTATCGATTAGGTGATTAAACTTATCTACTGGCTTATTTACTATTGTTCCATCCTTAAGCTCAGTCCAGTAGTAGTTGAGGTATTCAGTGTATAGGTTTGTGCTTTCCTTTGAGCAGATCACATCAAACTCTTTCAGGAGTGAGATCCCAGCGTTAATAGATCCAGTACCTTTGATCGCTGGCTTGATCCAGCATCCTAATTGCTTAAGCTCATCGATACTCTTAGGCTCAGCTGAGTCAGCAAAGATCAGTACTTGATCCAGACCTTTACTCTTATAAAAGTCATAGAGATCATAGTTAGTGAGTCCCTTGCTGTATAGCAGCTCCTTGACATAGAGCTTATCGCCATGCTTCTGGACCAGTACACTAGCTGATGGATCTACACTATATCCAAAGTCAAGTCCTATCACTGGATCATCAAACTCTGGAAACTCTGACTCTGGTATAAAAGACCAGTTATTAAAGATCTGGCGCTGACTGAATACAGCTCGCTGTCCCTCACCATATACTCTCCAGTAGTCTGGATCTCTCTCTTTCATTCGCTCGATCTCAAAGATCAGCTCTTTAGATAGAAACTTATTGTCATTGTAGGTAGTGATCCATGTGTCACAGTCATCACGATCTATCACCTCACTGTATAGCCAGTGTACAGGCTCTGATGGATTAAAGTCTATGATCACATAGTCTGTAGTACGCATATTGATCTGGCGAAAGTCCTCTAAATGAAACTCATTCGCCTCATTAAGAAAAGCGATGTTTCTCTTTCTACCTCTGATCTTAGCTGGATCATCGATTGAAGTAAACTCTACCACATGGCCATTATAGTAAAACTCCTGACTGGATTTATTATAAGTACCCAGCTGGTAGATCCCTATCTCCTGAGTGATCTTTAGAAAGTCTCTGAGTACTGATCCTTTAAGTGATGGCAGTGTCTTTCTGACGATGGAGATCACCAGAGGCTCTGTCGCTGTAGATAGGACATAGCATAGGTACTGTATGATCGCATAAGTTTTCCCAGATCGAGTACCACCTTGATGGACTCTGATTCTGGCATCTGAATTGATAAGATCGTAAAACTGTCTATTACAGAGCTGCTCTACTCTTTTTCTGCTGGTTTCCATTCTACTAGTGTTGAGGTAACGCCACCTCCCAGATCGATCTCCTGTTTCTCTACATACCCTCTAGACTTTCCTTTGGTCTTAAGGTAGAAAATTGTCGCTGTGACATTTTCCTCTTTAGTGATCAGATCAAATAGCTTAGACTCTACTGTGTCCACAGCCATCTCATTGATATCATCTACAGCAGCTTTGAAGTCTGGATCATCCTGAATCCATCTGTAGAAAGTAGTGCGCCCTATGTTTGCTTTTTTACATGCAGTTGAAACTACCCCCAGAGATCTCTCCAGAGCTTTTAGTACTTCTTTTTTAGTTTGTTCCATCTGTTTCATAGTACAAAGGTATTAAAACGAAAAAGAGCAGCCATAAGCTGCCCTCTAACGATTAACCAAACAATTAACTCTAATGAAAATGAATTACACTATGAATCAGTGTAAATATACTATTTATTCTTGAAATAGATAATGATTTGACCATCTTTTAGCTCTAGTCTATACTCTGAGGATCTATAGAATAGTAGCCTGTTCATGACTCTTGTCCAGTCCTCTAAACTGATCTGACCTGTGTTATACCAGTAGGTTAATAGTTGTCTCCCTTGTAATTGAATCTCCATGTGTAGCTTTTTTACAAATATACTAAATATCTACATTTCTTTCATAGATGTGCAGATAATAATCCCAGATCTTTTGAGCAGCTTCTGACCATCTGATGATCTCATCGCCTTCTCTGATGATCCTACCATTCACTCTGAGCTTTAGTGTGACATCAGACTGTGGTATTGGATCTACTGGAAACTCCAGAATATGGATGCCATTTCTGAAACACCACGCCATAGCTTCATAGTGTTTGTCTGTTACTCTTGGCATTTTTCGTCTTTTAGGAGCTTTCATATTTGGTGATTATGTTCACTGATTATCTAGATATTTGGTGAATAGATCAGAAAATCTATACAAAGATCAAATGTTATGTATAAAAAAATTCATTTTCTTAACAAAAGGATTGATTAGAAAGGCACATCAGTGACTACTGTAAATCCTCTACCTCCATCTGCATGACGATAGACTCCACCATTTTTAAAATCTGGAGCTATGGCAAATTTACCCTGTCTGCCATTTTCTTTGCGCTTTACTTTCTGGACATGGATAGTAACTGCATCAGATCCATATTTAGTCTTGTGACCTAGCTCTCTGTAGACAGTCAGACATCCATAAGATTTATTGAAAAAGTCTGATGATCCAGAGATGTCGTATGGCGTTGGCACTTTAAATCCACCTTGAGGATTGACTTCCATTTTTCTGGGATGCGCTATAAGAAAAAGATGAGTGTTTGTCTGCTGGACAAATTGAGTGATCTCTGATAGGATCTTAGACACATAGTTTAGATCTCGCTGAGCTGAGTGATCCAGCATATTGTATGGATCTATCACACAGATATTAATTCCTTTTTGGAGTACCAGCTCTCTAAACTTATTTAGGATCGCCTTGAGTGTTAGGTTTTCCAGATCGATCTTAACAAAATGAAAATGATCCTCTATAAAGGCTTTAGATCTGTTGAGCTTATCACGATCACATTCTGACTCATTGAGCTTATTTGCGATGCGTTTGATATGTCCCTCAAAAGGGAAAGACTCTGGAGCAAAAAAAGCAGTTTTAAATCCATGCATAGTAGCCATATTGACTGCTATCTGATCGATTACATCTGACTTACCAGAGTTAGGTATGCCTGTGACTACTGTCCACTCTCCCAGAGCTATCTTAAAGTAGTCATCGCTCTCTGCAAGTCCCAGAGAATAGTTTTTGATTCCAAATTCAGAATAGTTAAGTACACTACTCCAGATGTCATTGATATTTAATACACCCTCTATAGGGAAGTTTTTAGCCTCTTTAAGACACTTTCTCAATGCTTCTGGACCTTGCATACCTAAAAGATCGTTAGCATCCTTAAAATCGCTTATTTCGACATATTTGCATCGATGTCTACCTAATCTTCTTGCCAGCTCATTCCTTAAAGACATTCCAGCCTCATCATTATCAGTAAATAATACAATAGACTCCATGTTCTCAAAATACTGCCAGCAGTTATCCAGATACTTTAGACTCTGGTTTCCTTTAGATGCGCCATTTGGTACAGAGACCACTGAATAGATCCCAGCCTCATGTAGTGACAGTGCATCCATCTCACCCTCCACGATGTAGCAGTGCTTTGAGTCTTTGATATTATCGATACCATAAAAGATCAGCTCAGCTCCAGAGACCATTTTAAAGTTTTTCTCTGCATCTCTAAACTTCACATTTACCAGCTGGCCATCTCTGTAGTAGTTAAAATTAATCGCCTTTCTGCGCTTGTCTACCTGTGGAAACCACTCTACTGACTCTGTGATACCCCAATTAGCTAAAGTAGCCTCTGAGATACCTCTCTTTTTAAAATACGCTATAGTACGCTCTGATAATTCTACGCCATGTGCATCTGGTAAGATATACTCCTCTTTAGGCTGGAGCTTGACATTACCAGAAAATCCACAATTATGACAGTTGTATACGCCTTTTTCCAGATTCAGGGATAGACATTTGTCTTTTTTGTTTTTTCTCGTGTGTGAGCATTTTGGACATAGTGTTTTTTGTTCTACTGCGTTGCTCTTGATCTCAATGCCTAGAGCTGTAAATTGTTCGATCATTCTATTATTCTGTTTGCTAGGTTAATTAAATCACTGTGCTTGACCATCACAGCTATATCTTTTCTCTTTTTTCGTCTGTAAGGCTTATACAAACCTTTCTCATGTTTTGCTGGTATGTTTGGGATCTTAACTCGACACCATTCTAGGAGTTCTAGTCTGTCTACGATCACCCAGAGATCATAAATATAAAAAGCAATAGCATCAGCTTTGCCATAGATCCAGCCTTTTCTACCTATCACATTCTGAAACTCGATCCAGTGATGATCTCCTTTATCGCCTTTGACATCGTATTTGATCCCATTATGCTCCAGATCCCAGTGATCATAGATATCCTGTTCCTTAGTTGCCCAGATCACATCGCCTCCTAGTTTCTCTGCAAACTTTCTCTCAAAGGATCTACCTATCTCCAGATCCAGATCCTGTTTTGCCTTAATCTTTGGATCTAAACTCATAGCGATTGATGTCTGGAGTGAAAGTCTCAGCAAAGATGTCGATATATCTTACGCCTTCTTTATTGAGCTGTGTGAGCTTGATTAGTGATCTGATGTTCTTTGCCCAGAATTGATCAGCCATTGCTTTCTGGAGTATGACATAGACTTGTCTGGGATTGTAGCCATACTGTTTCTCTAAACGCTCCAGCTCTTTGATCCATTTGATATGCTGAGCCTTAGTCTTTGGTCGATACCTTTCTGGAAAAAGAGGTAGGATATGCTTATATGCTTTCTTTAAATTTTCAGGCGCTTTATATTCTTCTTTATTATTAGTAGTTATACTAGTATATAATACTGGGACATTTTTGTCTACCCCCCCTAGACATTTTTGTCCACCCCTATGGACATTTTTGTCTACCCCTCTTACAGTGATATATCTGCCAGATACTTTCTTGTCATTGTACTGGTACTCCACTTCAATGTGATCTGCTTTTTTAAGCTCTGAGATCCATCTTGAGATCGTCTTTGGACTTACCTTATAGATGTTAGAAAAAAACTCATTAGAGGCCCAGCAGTAGCCTTCTTGATTTGTTAGCGCTGTGATCTCAGCATAGAATAATTTAGCATTAGGGGACAGGCGATCATCATACCTAACATCAGCTGGTATGAAAGCCCAGTAGTTTCTATCCATAATCGTGTGTTATTCGATCATGTCCTTGATCTCGTCACAAAAGACTCGTATTTCGTCAAAAACCTTTTTAAAATCTTTGGCTGGGATTTTGTCATCCCCAAAAATTGTAAAAAGACACTCTACTAATAGATCAAATTCTACCCTAGTCATTTTGCCATAATAGACAAATTTAGGATTATGATCCAGAGTTGAGTCAGTGCGCCATACTTTGTCATCGATCTCTGAATAGTAGACCTTTGTGTATTTGCTATAGCTCATTGTTAAAGTATTTATCGATTAGATCCTGTGCTTTATCAAAAGAGTTAAGCCAGACAGCAAACCATCCTAGATCAGAGAGATCCTGTAGTATCTCCTTTTGATTCTGAGTTGGTTTATTGTAGCCTACTTTTAGCTCAATGGCAAGGCCATGAAATTTATTGTTTGGATTAAATATCAGTATATCTGGTACGCCAGAGAGGCCTCCTAAGTACTTAAATTTAAAACGCTCGAAAGGAGTACGCTTTCCCTCGTTCGCTACATGAATTACGAGCGCTTGAGGATATTGGAGCTGTAGATAGACTATCACCTCTCTCTGTAGCTTGTCCTCTTTGCTTAAATACTTATGGAAACCTCCAGCCATACCTTATAAAATTATAGCTCCATCTGGAGTAGTATCATAGCCATTATAGCCTACAGCGATACCTGTCTCTAGATAAAACTTCCAGTCTTTAAAAACTCTCTCAAATGCGATCTCTCCATCATCGATCTGCTCATCATTAAGTGCATACACTTGGCAAGTATAGGGATGTTTTGTTTCCACTGCAATAAATCTCCAGTTTAAAGGATCTAGGCCCAGCACTCTACAGTAGAAAACAGCCTGTAAATGATAGGCAAACTTCTTAACATCTGATCTAAATGCTCTGGGACTATTGTCTTGACATGTTTTGATGTCTGCGATCATCCCAGTCTCAGGATTATACACATCTGGTCTAGCTTTGATCTGTACGCCATCGATCTCTGAGTAGTGAGAGATCTCTCTCTCGCCTTTTAGTAGATCAAGTACTTTATCATCGCCTAAAGCATTGTGAGTAATTTTCTTAACGATCTGCATTTGCTCTGGAGTGATAATGACCTTACCTTGAGATTTGAGGAGTACTTTTTGATACTCCTCTTTTCCCTCTTTTGTACGCCTGTCGATCTTAGGCATTACATAGATCTGATCATTAAACTCCTCTGGCTCTAGAATCATAGTGTGTACAGCTGTCCCTAAATCCATAGATGCTGTAGAGTCCCACTCCTTATTGATGGCGTGATAAACGCTCTTTTTCCAAATCTCCTTGAAAGTACTGGAGCTTACAGCTGGATGGCTGTGATATTCACTATTAGTGTCTTTTTTGGCTAACATAATCTAGAAAGGTAAATCGTTATCATCTATTGAAGTGTCACTAATTACCTCTCCTGTAGATAGAGGAGCTGCTTTAGGATAGGGACTATCCACTTGCTTAGCATTATCTGGTTTCCATGTGTTTAGCACAGCATAAGGCTTGCCAGATTTACCTCTTAGGATGTCTACATTGATCCATCCTCTGTAGTTTTTGTGCTTCTCTAAAAAGGCTGTAAACAGCTCAGCGTTAAATCCCATCTTTGCGATCACAAAGTCTGGACCATTTTGAGGTACATCTACTGATACTCCCTCTGGAAAAATTTTCTCTTGTTGCATGATTAAAAATTAAATTTAGAATTAATTACTTCTCTGTATTGGCGCTTCATTTTATACATGCTCAGCACCTTTTGAGCCTGTTCCTTTGTTCCTTTTAATACTTTCTGGAGCTGTGCCTCAGTAAGCCATTGATCATTTTGCTGCTGATGGATCGCATTTGCTACCTCCTCAGCGCTAGCTATAGAGGTATCGATCCCTATGCCTAAGTAGCCTAAAGCTCGCCCTAGTGCAGAGGTAAATCCATTCTCTAAAAAGCTGGTTTGATTAATGTGAGAGCTGTCTCTCTTTTCATGAGCATGAGCAGAGGCCATCACTGTACCCTCTGGACTCTTGATCGAGATCTTAAAGATCCCCTCATCGCTGTCTACTTTGACTAGAGTTTCCTCGATAGTCCAATTCTTAAACTGAGGATCTGTCCTAAAATGGATCAGTCGCTCATTGACTGTGATGTAGTCTTTTCCCTTAATTTGGATTTTTTTCATAGTGCTATTTGGTTTAAATTAAAGCCTAACTCATCGAAAACTTTTAGATCACCCAGAGTCATACGATCTGGATTTTCTAACTTCCTTTTTAAAGTTTGCACAGTGATGCCTAACGCCTGAGCTACATCTGATCTTTTCAGATTTAAGCGCTTACATTCATTGACAAACCTAAATTCAAATTCTGTCATTTTTTACATTTTTTGTAAAACTAATAAATAAATCACGATTTTACAAGTACAAAAACCTCTCCCCAGCCAGAAAAATTCTAGTCAGAGAGAGGTAGCAAACAAGGAAAAGCAGAGAGTTCTAAGGTAGCAGATCGTGATCGCCTACATACCTTGTAGTCATTGAGACATTATCGTCTTGATTAGGTAAATGAAACTCTATCTCATATACCCCAGATTTTGCACTGTATTTAAGCCTATCGATCATACCTCCTACTTTGGTCTGAAAACCAGAAAAGTTGATCCAGATCTTATGATAAGGCTGTATCAGATCAGTGACACCATCCAGCATCTTACAGCTGATTGAGTATCTCTGTAAATGTACTCTATTATCATTTAGCATAGACTGAGCATGGATCTTGTTGATCGAGTTATAATCGAGTCCAGTTCCAGAAGTGTCTACCATTCTAGGCGTTCTATGTTGAATACCTCCAAAGCCAAAGACTCTAGTATAAAATGGCGCATTAAATTCTAAGCTCTTTGATGAGTTTCGTCTGTTTACGCCTATGACATAGTGTTCAGTGTTTCTATCGATATCAGTCTGGCCTTGTTGAGCAAATCGATCCAGTACTACCCTGTCGATATAAAATACGCTATTCGCCTGAGCATTGGTGATCTTAGGTTTAAGGATCACTACTCTGTATCGCTGTTTTTTGACATAAGCTCCAGAGGTATCAGTAGCTGCTGCGATTGTTTTATTTAGCTCTTGCCATGAGTTATTTTGTGATCCAGTAAAGGTCTCAGAGTGTACCACTACGCTAGACTCATTGGTATAGCTGGTCCATGCAGATCCAGTCCAGTATTCTGTAGATGTACTACCTCCAGAAAACTCATTCTGGCGCATGAGCGCATAGTATATCGTGATATCTGAGGTATCACTTACAGCATCTGATTGATGATAGAAACTGATCCTCAAATACGAGTCTTTGACTAGATAGTACTGGTAGTCACCATCAAATCCAGAATCTAGGATCTTATCTGTTGCTAGAGCTGGAGTTCCAGTTGTGATCCATGACTGTGTCTTGATCGAGTAGTTTCCAGACAGTACTCTGGACTGATTGATATAGTCAGTGTATGGAGCAGCTAGATTGATGTAGTCGCTATAGTAGGTATTATTAAATAGCACCCCTCCATATTTAAGCTCAAAGGATGGATCATTATTTAGGTTATTCGCCCAGATCTCAAACTCTCCCATGTTTCTAAAGGATGGAGTGTATTTGTTCACTTTAGCATTGATCTGTACCCTGTCTACTGGAGTTTCATATCGTACACTCAGATCATTTTTTAGTGCTTTGTACTGTGTAGGGATGATCTTTAAGACATTGACTGTCTCAGAGCTGTCATAGATCCCACCAGAGATATAGTTCTCAAATACTACCTCTGACTCTCCTGTGTCGATCAAACTCTGATTTTCATAATCATTGTAGTCAGATGTGATCGTACCAGCTACTATCGCATCGTCTGTAGCTTTATCAGTATAGAGTGCATTTGGGATCATGTACCACTTTTCCTGAGCATAGAATAGTCTGGCATTAAACGCCTTTAAGGTATTTACCAGATAGTCATAGACATTGTCTCCTATAAGATCAAAGCCTCCAGTGTATAGATAGGCATGCTGGATCTTGTGCAAGTATTCCCAGTCTCCAGTAGGAGTGTCTCCAAATCTATAGTCTAGTATCTCTATTGGCTGGTTTACTCTGATCCCTATGCCATAAGGTAGAAAGCCTAAAATGTTATATAGGTACTGGATCGTGTCGCTTTTAGGAGTAACTGTAGCAGTACCCTGACTAGTAGATATGTTTTTTAGTGTAGCCAGCATATCAGTTGCCACTAGCTGATACTTCTGAGGCGTACTAGAGATATTTTCTTTGTACTCTGCATTGGATAGATATCCTCTCCAGTAAAGCTCCATAATAGGCTCATCAAACTCATCTACTCCATTCTGGACATACAGCTCCACTGGAAAAGTGCTGGAGCTATTTGTACTGAGGATCTCCTGTACATCGATCACATTAGAGCTGCCATCATTAAGCAGATTGATCTCTAGTCTGGATGACATGATGTTATTGTAGATGTCATCAGAATTATCCCAGATCAGTACAGCTGGCTCTACATCGCCTAGTATGTTATTATCATCCTCTGTGATTGTAGGCGTGTGATACAGCTTGTATATAGATAGCCTATGCTTTCTACTAGTAGATGCTGATCCAGATGCATGTACATCTGAAAAATTTAAGTTATAAAGAAGTCCAGCGTTTGGTATTGGCATATTATAAGAAATTACCTCGTTGCTTATTAGCTCTTTCAAGTGCTACCACTAGATCCTGACCTTGTACTCTAAACTCTCCAGAGACATTGACATTACCTTGTGATCCACCTATTAAGTTTTTAAGACGATCCAGAGGAGCTACTACTTCTGGATTTGATTTAGCTCCAGCGTATTCACCCATGAGTCCTAGAGTTGGTCCAGATATGATACCACCATTAGCAAAAGCCTTAACTCCCTCAGATGCTTTCTGCATCCTGTTTTTAAAGTATGTTCCTAGTCCTACTAAAGCGACACCAGCAGCAATAGCTACAGCTGGATTCAGGCTCTCTAAAGCCTTTTTAATACCAGCAATAGCAGCACCAATTTTGATAGCTGCTTTACCTACATCGATCAGTAGCTGTGAGAAAGCGCCTCCTAGCACTTCTCCCATGTTACCACCCAGACTACCTATGCCACTCATAGCGTTTCCTAGAGCCTCTCCTAGACCAGTTAAAGCTCCAGCAGCAGCCTCAGATAGTAAGGCACTTAATTGATCAAACTCCTCTGTTGCTTCTTTGGTGACATCTTTGATCTCTCTAAAAGCATCAGCTGTGTCTCTTACATGATTAGCGAAAGACTTTTGACTAGCCTCTCCAGCAGCATTCGCATAGATCAGATTGGTATCAGCAGCGATCAGATCATCTACAGCTTTAGCCTGTGCATTAGCAGCAGCTACCATAGGATCAGTATCTACTTCTCTGATAGTTGGCATTTTAACCTTATCTCCTCTACCAAAAGGTAGCGATGGAGCTGCCAGACCAGACATACCTCCAAAAGCCTTATCAGCAGCTTCTCTAGCTGCTTTACTTTCTTTGGCAAGTTTCGCCATTGGTTTAACTGCACTATTGATTGACAGTGCAAATACTCCAAATGGATCAGCTACATTACCATAGTTCTCAAGTACCTTGAACATGCGCTCAAAAAAGTTGAGATTTGGCGCTATGGCTTTAGTGATCATGTCTAAGGCATTTACAGCTAATAGAATACCCTGTACCACTACATTCATACCTATGAGCCTAAGACCTTTAGCAAGTACTTTAGCTCCTTTAGCAGCTACACTAGCTACTTTGCTTAGTCCAGCGATTCCTGTAAGTACCAGAGGCACTATACCACTGACCAGTACTAGATTTGAATAAAATCGTCTAGTCTCTGGATTCATATCCTTAAATGACTCAGTCAGTTTCTGGATATTCTCTGTAAGATTCTTAGTGTTATTGACTAGATCATAGTCCTCTATTAGAGCTTTACCCAGCTCAGCAAATGCGATATTTACATTATCCTGTAGTGTACTGGCGAGTCCAGAAAGAGTAGTAGAGAGCTTTTTCATACCACCCTCAAATTTTCCACCTTCACTAGTAGCATCTTTAAACGCCTTTAGTAAGACATCAAATGTCACAGCTCCCTCAGAGACCAGCTCTTTGATCTCCTCTTTAGCTACGCCCATTGACTCAGCTAATAGATCGATAATAGGTACTCCATTATTTACTAACTGTAGTAAATCCTGTCCCATTAATCTACCAGCAGCAGCAGCCTGACCAAAGGCCACAGTGATCCCTTGCATGTCTCCACCAGAGACAGCAGCAATATCACCAATAGCTTTAAGAGATTGAAATGCTACATCAGAGCTGACTCCAAATCCTAACAGTGTATTATTCGCCTTGACCAGCTCATCTAATTGGAAAGGAGTAGCAGCAGAAAACTTAACTAGTCGCTCAAAAGATTTAGCTCCTTTAGCAGCAGATCCCTCAAGTACATTAAGCTGCATCTGTAGCTTTTCAAAGTTTGCAGCAGTCTTAAGAGCTTTAGCTCCAGCTAACCCTATAGGTACTGTGATTGATGCTGTTAGTCCAGCTCCAATTTTTCCTAATTCGTTACCAAATGAGTCAAGCCTTTTCTCAGCTCTAGACATCGATTGCTCAAACTTCTTGAGTTCAGCAGATATGATGACTCTTAGATTAGTGTCAGCCATGTATTGAGATTTACTACAAAGGTAACCATTTAGCGCTTTTTGAATTTGGCGCTATTAGCTCGATCCAGAAATGCCTCATATTGCTCTCTAGTCGATTTAGGAGCATTTTTTTTCTTGTGGACTATTTTGTCCTGTGGTAGAGAAAAAAGTTCGTGAGGCTTAATTAAATGCTGCTTTTTAGAAGTATTGACATTGTACAGCATAGTAGAAACAAATCGAGTCTGTTCCCATTCCATATTGAGGCGTATGGCATGAGCCTCTCCTAGCCTCTGATTTTCACTCCATGTGTATCTCCAGAATTTGTCTGGATCTATGCCTACTTGACCTATGTAGTAGTCTAGTAGATCATCCCATGAGAGAGGCTTTTCTACTTTCCCTCAGAGTCTGGATTTCGTTCGATGCCCATGTTAAGATCATTGCCTAGTATTCTAGACTCACCCATTGCTAGGATGATCTTATTGAGTCCATCAGCATCCAGATCCTCTAGCCATGATCCTACTTTAAATTTATTGTATTCGATCTCATTGCCCTCCTCTTGATCATAGGCGAGTAGACCACAATAAACAATAGATCTAACAGCGTTAAGTGATACGCCATTTTCAAAAATAGATCCCAGCTCATCAAGTCTGATGTTTAGATCATCAGTAAGAGCTGCCCAGAAGTTCATAGAAAAGTGTAGTGTGCGCTGTTTCCCTCCCAGCTTCACTGAAATGTACCCTCGTTTCTTGTTTGCCATGATGTATAAATAAGAGACACCTCACCCAGTAGATCCAGATGAGGTATCGATTTTATTCCTTATGCGTTAGTCGATGCTACGATAGGACCAGTAAGTGTGATAGTCCCAGAGTAGGTAGCAGCAGCTTCCATATCACCAGATACAGACAGCTCGCTGATAAATCCATCAGCAGTGTAGATCTGATCTCCAGATACAGCTGTACCAAATACAGCCTCAATAGAAGTGCGCCCTAATAAAGCAGTCGCTAGATCATCTACATTGTCGTTAGTATCAGTGTAGTCTACTAGACCATCAAAAGAGATAGATCCAGAGATAACTCCAGCGATTACTTCCTGAAAACCTGACGAGTCTTTAGAAGTAGCCTCTGGCATGTCTACAGAAAGTGAGATCTCACATGATGTAGTGTGACCTACAGCTGTGCCATCGATTTTAACTAATAGGTTAGTACCATTAAATACGCTAGATGCCATGTTATTATGTTTTTACTTTACAAATATACTACTATAAAATTTAGTCCTTGATCGAGTCTATATACTCCTGTATCTCCTCTCTCCTGACTCTTAATTTAAATGAAATATCAGCCTCCCAGTACTTAATCAGCTGACCATCTTTAAATACCCAGATCGCTGGTACAGCTTTGATCCTTTCTCTGAGAGCCTCTGGCTGCTCATTAAGATAAGCAAATTGCACTCTAGCTCCTTTGATCCCATTAAGATCTATACTATTGCGCATATTCCACTCTGCATTGACCTGTATGACAGCTATGCCTTGACCATAGATTTTAAACATTGACAGTAACCAGAAAAGAAATATCAGCGCTCTCATTATTTTGTGCTTATTTTAAATAAACGCTCCTCGATCTTGTCCAGCTTACTACCTATCTCATCCACCTTTTTCTGAGTGTTCATGATCGTCTCTCTGACCAGCTCATCTTTTAGATCATACTCTGTTCGAGAGATCTCTGGTTTAGGTAGCTCCTTAGCCAGCTCGATGTCTTTCTGGAGTGTAGTGTACATTAATATCAAAGATGCCACCCCTCCTATCACTATGGCGATAGTTTTAAGATCTAGAGTTAGCTTTGTGTTTTCGCTGATTTCGTGTGCCATTGATAGCGTATTGTATTTGTAGTACAAAGATAGCAAATCGTGATTTTTGTTATTTGCCTCTGGATCAGTACCCAAATAAAAAAAGGCAGCCATCTGGCCACCTTTAAAAAGTTTTCTAATAGAAAACCTATCTCAGTATTCTCTTGATCCAGTTGTATCGTTTCCTGTGGCTTAGATAGTTTAGATCACCATCATTAGCATAGGCTTCTCTCTCGAAAGAGATATTTTGATACGCCTTAGATCTGTAGATAAATAGCTTGACAAACCACTCTAAAACATACAGAAAGTAGAAAGGGATCACTAACAGCTCCAGAGCTTGCTGAAAATGTATTGACTCGTGATTGATGACCTTTCTGTTTCTAGTACGCCAGAAGTCCTCTGAGCTATCTCTATACTTCTCTCTGAGGATCACAAAAGGAAACAGTGCGATGCCTCCTACTTTAAAAAACCATGAAAAAGCATCCAGAGTCTTATCTGAATACTTAACGATAGGTCTGAGCTTATGTAGCTGCATTAAGCCTCCTCTACTTCTACTTCTGGAGCTTCGTCTACTTCGTATGATCCATCATTGATATTGATATTAATAGGACCATACTTTTCCTTTAGCTCATCAAATAATTTCTGGCGCTCTGATCTTAGATCTTTAAGAGCTGAAACGATATCAGATTCTGCTAGTTTGACATTTGCCAGCTCATTGATTAGAGCTGAGCCTTTTTGTTCTTGAGCTTTTAGCGCTTCTAGTTCGCTCTGCTCGATTTTTCCTTGTGACATTTTATTTAGATTTAATTAAATTACTTCCTCTTGTGCTGTAGCTTCTGACTCATCTGATGCTAATAAAGCTGGATCTATATTTAATCTGGTGATGATCTCTGTAGGATTTTCTTTAGCATATAAAAGCTCATCTAAGCGATTAAGATGCTCCTGTATATTTTCACCTTCCACCTCTTTAACCCATTCGATCACTTGATCATTATAGATCACATCAAAATCTAAAAAAGAATTAGGATCTGGATCTGGTAAGAAAGTAGTAAATCCTGTGTCTACAAAAGTGTGATTTTCAGAGGTAGCTTCAATAGTCCAGTCTACCTGTTTAATTACTTTTTTTAAATCACCATCCTGTACTTTACATCTGACATGATTTACTCTGTATTTGTAAGTGTTCGCCATTGCTATAATTTTTACAAAGTTAAGTATTTTAAATGATCGCTGTGACTTGTATCACTATCTCAAAATAGCAGTTATCCCATGTCACTACATTATCTGACCATGCAGAATAAATCAAAGTCCATGTATCTGTACTTCCACCACCTATTGATTTTGTGGCGCTTGGTTTCCACATTGCCCATCCTGTAGCGCTACTAGATGACTCATAGTACCAATATGGCCCTGTAGTAGTTTCATAGTTTCCAGTTATACTACTATATACTAAACCTGTATCTGGTCCAGTACCAGTTGATGGAGTACCTCCACCATTTTCTATGTTAAATCTACCAGCTGTAGATCCAGTAGTGACAGTAGTCCATGATGACTCACTAATAGGTAGCGCATCACTAGAGGCGTTTTCAAATCTTACAGATGCTGTGTTTCCAGCATAGTAGTGAGTAGTGCCAGATCTTAAAGAGTTAAAAGCAAAATCCCTCCTATAATCTGTGCCAGCAGCTCTGAAAATGATCACTGGTCGATATAGTACAGACTGACCAGCAGATACTTTAAATGTCAGCTCTCTCCATTTATATCCAGCTTTAGCAATAGGATCAATATTATCTGTATTGGTCGTACTAGTAAATCCTCTACTAATTCTACCATACACTGTGTCTACTGTTATATTAGTATCAGAATCACCTCTATAATAGTATCCTACATTAGTAGAAGTGTTAAATGTAAAGATGTAGTCATCATCATATCCATAAAATTCAGATAAGGCGTGAGGAGTTTGCTCATTTGGAGCATTAGTAGTATTACGCCAATTAATAGGATCATCAGCTGCTGCTCCAGTGCCAGTACTGATCTCTGTGAGACTTATGCCATTAGGAAAGTTTAGCAGTACAGTCGAGTCAGCTATAGGAGCTTCTCTAGCTCCTACTACTACTTCTTTCCCAGCATCGAAAAGACTTAACTGTCCTAAACTAGGCATCGCCATAGATCATCGCTTTTAGTTCGTCAATTTGTTTCTGTTGCTCTTTAATCGCCTCGATTAGTAAAGGTACTACCTTATCATACTGGACAGTCTTATATCCCTCTCCAGACTTAGATACCATCTCTCCTTTTTCGTCATCCATTTCATGATCAAATGGAGCTGGTGCTACTACTTGAGGTAAAACCTTTTCCAGATCCTGAGCGATTAGACCTACATCATCTTTCTTATTTCTAGGCTTAAATCCTAGATCTTCGATATTTTCTACCCAGTCGTATGTCACCCCTTTCAGAGCTTTTACTTTTTCAATAGCATCTGGGATCTGTTTGATATTTGTTTTTAGGCGCTCATCTGATGAGTATGCAATAACATCGCCAGTAGATCTAAGCTCTCCATGACAAGTAGTGATCGCATTTTGTACATCGATATCAAATCTTAAAGTAGATCCACCAGTAGCGTTATTTCGCTGTACTGAGTCACCATAAAATCTAAAATGCCCATGACTAGGATTAGTAGAGAAAGCAATACCATCATAATACCACATTTTGTGATTATAATCAGTGACTGATCTCATGTGCAGCGATCCATCATTTAACGATAGAGATACAGTTCCATTATTGTCTGATGTACTAGTACCACATCTGATTCTTTTTAAAATGCTTTCAGAATTAGGATCTAAATAATAACTCTCATTGCCATATTTATAGAATCTAGTTCCAGATACCTCTCCATTTACAGTAAGCTCTCTGTTTGGTGATTCTTGCAAAATACCCACCTTTCCACTAGCTCTAAGAGTCATCGTTTTCTGCTGTCCAGCTCCTACACCCCTATTCATAAGATGTAGTGTACCAGCAGCATTACCACCATCTGGATCTCTTTCAGCTCTTATATAAGCTCTATGATGCAGTCCATCACTGTCTTGCTGCTGAAAACCTATTTGAGTATAAGCTCCAGAGCTAGTATTAGAAAGCTGTAGTAATTCACCAGTAGTAGAAAACTTCATGTGTACTGGAGAGTCAGCTGTATGAGCGCCACCTATAGAAGTATATCCAGTAGTGTAGACTTTGAATGTACCTGTACCAGATGCGTTTTGTACCTCAAAGCTACCACTGTCTCCTATAAGCTTTACTCCAGATGTACCTCCTACACCCAAAGGCCCATTATTGTATTGATATGGCGCATTTAAAGCAGTCTTAGTATATAAACCTCCTATTGTTATGTCATCAGCAGCTCCATAAGCTCCTGAGCTGTGAGTAAACATTTTAATTAGTACAGAGTAGCTATTACCAGTAGATACTATATGAGATATAGGTATCGCATAAGTAGAATTAGTAGAATCCCAGTAAAAGTTGTCTAGATTTATATTAGATGTAATAGTACCATCAGCTGCAATACACTCTTTACTGTTTACATAAATAGATCCATTTGGATTAGTACCTACAGAGTATCTATAAATTAAAGATCCAGCGCTATTCTGGTTTGAGTATGTACTAGTGATATGTACCTCTATATAACCCCAAAAAGAGTTGTTTCCAAAATGTATATCACAGGCTAGATTAGCTACACCATTAGTAAAATATGGAGTACCTAACTCTTTTATCAAATAATCACCATTTACAGTGATCATATTCTCTGCTCTTAAAAGACCACTAAATCGATACTCACCTTGATTATCTTTAAAGTAAGTATAGTCTGACCTTTTAACGATATTTATAAACTCAGTGCTGGTAGATAAACCATTATCAGAATCACCAGCTCCAGTAGCTTTAGTACCATTGTTTCTAGAAAGCGTGATAATAGAATCATTTGCATCATATCCACCATTACCAGCGTTGTTATATCCACCTATGTGAAAGATAGGATGAGGATTATCTGATGCATCTCTACCTACAAATAACCATCCATCATTATCATTAATAGAATAAAAAGCAGTACACCATGACTCTCCAGAGATCACCTCGTTACTATTTCTAAGCTCTATACCAGTAGCATCAGCTGTACTAGTTACTTTTATAGATCCCCATGATGGACTATCTGATGTTCTTACGCCTTGATTTAAATAGTCAGCAAATTGATAACCATCCCATAGATCAGCATTTACATTAGTAACATTAGCTCCATTACCACTAAAAGATGTAGCTACTACACTGCCATTAACATCTAAACCAGTAGAGTCTACATGCATATATTCATTAGCTGAAGTACCATCAGCCAACCTAGAGTGCCAGTAGAATCCTTTTCCAGATGTAGTTGGTGAATCTATAGTGAAATAAAGAGCATGAGGCGCATTAGTTTCGTCTTGTCTATGAGTTATATATGCATTACCATCATCTACACTAAAGCTAAGCCTTTGAGTGTCTCCTCTACCTACTGAAAGTCTAGGATTCTCTGTAGTACTTGCATCATAAATAGTCACTGGATCAGTGAAGTTAGCGCCTAAACCATTTGATGTAAAAGAGCTGTTTCCTGAGTGCCATACTTTATATCTAGTAGTCCCATCTCCTACATAAACATCACCTCTAGCTGTGTCGTATGTTCCAGCGCCTTGATCTCCAGATGCTACTCCAGCGTTAAGATATATGTCTCCAGTTGATTCAATAGCGATAGAGTCCATTGAGGTAGCGCCTCCATCGTTTTGTATACCTATTACTAAAACTCCATTTTCTGTAGAGTTTAAAGTATTATAGTGATCATTATCATCATACCACCAGATAAATCCAAAATCAGATCCATCATTAACTTTAGATCTTAATACAATTCCTGTAGATCCACCAGCTGTAGCTGGCTGTAAATTAATAGCACCACCTCCATAGGCTGGAGTTTGATTTAGACTTATATTAGCTAGTCTACCAGTAAAAAAGTCATTTGTATCAGATCGTAAATACTTAGGATCTGTCTGAGTAGTAATGTCTGTGATGTAGCTGTTTGAATCTACAGATCCATCAGCTTTTAAAAACTGAGAGCTTGTGCCTCCATCTTTTATAAATGAGCTGGCTAAAACATTACCAGTCACATCTAAACCAGTAGTAGTAAATCTACCAGATTCTACTATGTTAGAATTACTATCATACATTAGCATCTTAATAGATGCGTTCCCAGTAACATGACCAGCTCCAGTATTATCAGCAAACACAAAAGCCTCAGTAGATCCTGATGATACCCCTAACCTAACTGATGCGCTATCTGTCTGATCTACTTTTAATTCTCGATATCCAGATCCTGAAATTGTTAAGTTTCCAGACATCGTATCTCCAGATACATTGACATAGCGTGAGTCAGCTATATCAGCTAGTGTTTTGTTTTCCCAGACTTTAGAGGTAGCGTTCCACTGTAGTAGATCTCCATCAGCAGTAGATACTGGACTAGCGCTTACATCATGTAACTGATGCAGTCCCTCATTGCCCTGTACTCTGATAAACATCTTACCATTTGTTGCAGAGTTTACTATAAAAGCTACAGCTAATTTAAGATTAGGACCATCTGGCTCTGTAACAGTAAATCCACCATCATTAGCTGGATCACAGTATAATACATCGCCATCATTAAATGCAGTAGTATTGACACTAGAAAGCATCCCAAAGTGAATCACATTCCCAGTCTGTCCATTACCTATAGCATCAGCAGTGATCCCTATAAAGTATTGAGGCTCTATTGAGCCATCTGCTACCATTGGCGATATTAAGATATGGCCTGAGTTTCCATCTGTACCCACAGCCATTACTCCTGTTCCTTTTGGGATAGTTACCCCAGTAGAGTTTTTGACCTCATAATAAACATAATGAGCCTGTGCGCCTACTAGATCTACATCTGAAAAGGTGACATTACCATTACCATCAGTAGTTAGTACTTGTTTATTAGATCCATCACTTGTAGGTAGAGAGTACTGGCTATTGACACTAAGTGATGTAGTATCAATACCATTGAGAAACTTATTCGCCATGTCGCTATTTTATATATTATCCAATTTTGCTGATCAGCACTCTTACACTATTGGTAGGAGTACTAGCAAAGGTAACATCTACAGCGTTAGTAGTGCTACGCTCTACATCAGCAAATACTGTCTCATAGGTAACTGTATCAAAAAGCTGTACGATTACATCTCTAGATCCTAAGTTATGAGTCACAGTAGCTGTATCAGCAATAGTAGCAGCATGTTCTCTGGATGCAGAGGTATCATACTCACTAGGTACTGGGATATTAAAATAGGTAGATCCATCGTTAGTAAATGCCCAGCGATCAGCAGACTCATCCCAGATCACAGCTACATTTGTTGATGTACCTCTTTCTACTTCGATACCAGCATCCTCTGATGGCGTTCCAGTCTCATTCGAGTTTAGCGTGATGATATTATCAGCTAAGTTGATTGTCTCAGTATTGACTGTAGTAGTCGTACCAGAGACAGTTAAGTTACCTTCTACCACTAGATCTCCACCAATAGTAGGACTAGCATCTAGATTGACTGTGATCGTATCTCCAGAGACAGATGTGTTAATGTTAGTGCCTCCAGCAATAGTAAGCGTATCAGTTCCTAGTACTACTCCATCGTCAGTACCAGCATCAGCAGCGATGTCTAAAGTAGATGAGATACTAACCTCTCCAGCAGCTGTTAATCGCCCATTAGCATCTACTGTGAAAGTAGGGATAGCAGATCCAGATCCATAAGAGTCAGCTGTAACACCTGTAGCATCTAACTCAGTTGCACCTATTGATCCAGCCTTGATGCTTAAAGATCCAGAGCTAAATTCAAAATAGGTAGCTGAGGCATCTACTGAAATAGTTACCTCTCCAGATGATCCAGAGACTGAGATACCATCTCCCTCTAGAATTGAGTATACACCAGCTAGATCAGTCCATGCTGTGCCATTATAGACATATAGTTTTTTGTTTCCAGCTGTAGAGTTAAAATAGATCTGTCCCTCTACTGGAGTAGATGGCGCTGATCCTAAAGGATGCACTACTGCATTTTGGAGCTGATTCTGATTAAGATCAATGTGAGATAAGTACTTTGCCATAGCTTCTAATTAAAATATGCTTTGCCACTAAATGAGGCGTTAAATGTTATTATTACTCTTTTATTAGTTATGTGCTGCACATCACCTATCACGATGTTACCAGAGCTGTCTACTACAGACACAGCTGGAAACTTATTCAGATCATGAGTGATGTCCCATGAGCTGCTCGCTGCGAGTTGATTATGCACATAATTTAAATCTCTATTCAGTAAACCTCCAGACAGTACTACATTGACTGTAGGCCCTGACTGCTGAGCTACATTTACTGTAGGCCCATTTAAGGTCTCTACTACATTTAGTGTAACTGCACTGGTACTATCTACTATGTTTACTATACTCGCCATTAGTCAGTCACATCCTCCTCTACTACTATACTACCTTTCACATAAGTCTTAACCAGAGTAGCTGTATAGGTGATCTGGAGATCATAGTAATAAGTTCCACCACCCCATGTGATCAGAAATTCAGTAGTACGAAAATGTCCAGCATCTTGATCTACCCATTCTAGTCCATCGCCTATAGTAAAAGTCTGTACAATTTCACCAGTCACAGATCCTCTCCTAACTTGCATTTTTGGGACTCCAGTAGTTAGATCTAGCTCATTGCCAGATTCTGCTGATCCCTCATAAAATTTAAAGTCGATGATCTCGAAAGTATCACCATTGTACTGTGTTGGTATGTTGTATGTAGCAGCCACTATTTACTCTGATTTTGCTTTAACAAAGGTACTTTATTTCTTTTTTACGATGCTCGCCACTTTCTCTAGACCTCTGGATGTAAAATAGAATCCCAGCGCATAAGAAAGGATCTGTCCCATCAGCTCTACATATTGATTAGCGATGTTAAATCCTTTGATGTTTCCATCAGTGATCGCAAAGATTGTATATATACCCAGAGCGAAAAGTGTGATCATTGGTCTGATATTTTTAGATAGCCACGAGTCTGATGACATATCAGCTTTATGGCGAGCTGTGATCTCCTTTTCCAGAGACAGCTCATGCTCCTGAAAGATCAGCTCCATCTCTTTCTCAAATTGAGCCTTTTCGTCTTTGGTCTGGACAAACTTATCTACTAAGCCTCCTATCTTTTCAGCTACAGCTCCACCTGTAGCGCCAAATAATTTAGTAAAGATCTTAAGCATTGTCCTCTGATTTTTCTGGAGCTACCTCGTAAAATTTATACTTGGTCTTTCCTTTCTTGTCTTTATATGCCTGTAGAATCTCCTGTCTATTCTGGCTATCATTGATGTAGCTCACATGAATCCAGTCAGGATTAGAGTCATCGCCAAATTCCCAGATCAGTTGATCAAAGCATAGATTTTCTCTGATGTAGTGAAATAGATCAGCATTAGTCTTAGATCCAGTAGCATCAATGTCAATAGCACTACCTCTCATGTGTAGTGATCTGTGTGATCCACCTATAGCAGCATTAAGCGCCTCAGATCTAAAAAAGCTGTTTACTCTAATTGGCTCAGCTGCCCATTCTCTAAGAGGCTCAAATACATTGCGAGCTAGTACTCTCATGTGTTTTAGTTGCTGAGCATCTGGAGTGTTTTCAATTCCTTGCTCCTCTGCTGTCTGAGATCTAGTTGCCTCATCCCAGCTGATGTGTTCGCTGATATATGTCATTGCTCATTTGTTTTAATTTCTACTCTGATCACAGCTCTGTGATAAGTCTTTCCATTTGTGTACTCCTCTAGATAAGTAGTCTGTCCTATTAGAAGTGAGTAAATGTACAGTCCCTCTGCACTTAGATCATAATAATTCTCTGGCGATACTCTTAAACGATCATAGACCTGAGAGACTAGCTGATTAACTTGCAGCTCACCTCCAGATCCAGAGTCATAAGAAGTAACACACTCGATCCTAAGTACAGTGTCTACCATTTTACTGTTTCTATTGAACTCTGATTCTCCAGAGCTAATAGTGTAGACCTTTATAAAAGGCTCAGAGGCGTTTAGAGGCACTTTATTATAGATCTGGACATTAGATCCATTTAACTGGATTGCTCCTGTTAGATCGTCTATTATGGCCTTTCTGAGATGATGTGCTGGCTCTTTCATTTAATAGCGTTTTTTAATGCGATCTCAAATCGTCTGATGATCCTTTTAATTCCTTTATCGACATTAGGCTCAAAATAAGGCTGTGCTGGCTGAAACCTTGTACCATATTCTAGGTATCCAGAGTATGGAGCTTTAGCGTAAATGACAGCCTCTTTATATTCCCTAGTGTAGTCATACCCTATATTGCGCCTTAGATTCCCAGTATCAATAGGCGAATCTTTCTGAGCATTACTCGCAATAGCTCTAGACTCCTCGTTAAGGATCTTGTGAGCTTCACGCTCATCCACAGCCAGAAGTTTCTTAAACTTGGCAGCCAGCTCTTTGTGATCTTTTGGATTAATCTTAATCTCCATGCTTTGAACATTTGACTAAGCTGTAAAAATCTTGATCGTATTCCTCGATGGCGTTGATCCTGTACTTTCCTGACTGGCTCTCCAGCTCCAGTACATCTGTTTTCATGTCCAGAGCATTGGCAGTGTTTTTCCTTACAATAAGCTCCAGCTGTGTTACTCTTTTTTGACTGTTGTCTTGGTCTTGTATTTCGCTTCGCAGCTCTTTTTTGTGCGCCCATATAGTCCTATTTAAAATAAGAGCAGACTCAGTCAGACCACCATATCCATCAGATTGTGTAGTCTGGCGATAGACTCTGACTCTTTTATTTAGTTTTCCAGCTTGCATTAGATGTACATCTGTTTGTATGGATCAAGGATGCTCTGGATATTTAGAGGTACTTCTGTCACGATAGTACCAGTCACAAATGATGCTCTATTATCATACAGAGTAGAGACAAACATTTTCAGTGCGCTTTTGATCACTTGATTATTTAATCCAGCAGTAGTATAGGTGATCTTTACATCCTTTGCTGGTAGACTGTTTAAAATAAGTCTGTTAGATCCTACACCCTTTGTAGTGTATTCTACAGCAGTACCCTCAGCAGTTACTGAGCTGATAGATGATACATCGCCAAAAGGTAGATCAATGACCTCTCCATACTGTACCTCCTCTTGATAGTAGGTACGAGACTTAGCCACGATGTCTGAGCTGATATACATCTCACACCATTCTCTGGCAGTCACGATCATATTCTCTAGCAGACCATCATCTGCATCAGTGTCGATCCTGATGTAGTTTTTAAAATCTGTCTCAGTCAAAGGCTCTGATCCTACTACTGAGTTAATTAGCATCTCTGGCATTATTTAGCGCTTTTAGTTGTTCTCTTAGATACTGTCTTATTTTCTTTGGTTTCAGCTGGTTTCTGCTCTTTCTTTGCTGGCGCTTCTTTGACTTCGACAGCGATACCTTTCTGGATATACTGCTTTGCTGTTTTGTCAATGATCTGTAAGATCTCGCCCTCTCTGAGTAACCTCTGGCCATTAAAAACCTGTTTGATGATTTTGACTTTCATTGCTATAATCTTTAAAAACAAAGGTACTAAAAAAGCGCCACCTCCTCTGATAGCGCTTATAGTGTAGTGTGCTGAGTAAAGCTGTAGTCATTGAAGTAGATCCCATACTGATTGTCTGGACTGACTCTGACAGATGATTGACCTCCTATTACACTGAAATGGATCACAAAGAAACCATCAAAAAAACTAGAGTACAGTGCAAAATAATCGACATCAGCAGCGTTATAGTATCGATCTTTATTCTTTGAATCGATCACATATTTGATCGTATGCCTTCCTTTCTCTTTCTCTTGACTAAGAGACTTGACTTGGATCTTAAGCAGCTGGTGATCTACATCCACTATGAGATCATAGGGACTAGAGTGTCTCAGAGGCATGGACACATCAAATCCTCTGGACATGCACTCTAGAGCAAACTTATGCTCGCCTAGACAGCCAAATTGGTTAGAGGTCATGCCACTAAAGTAACTAAAAATCAGCTACTTGTCTAGTGCCAGTGTTTTAGATACTTATCGTATAGGTAACTAGTGATCACAGCAGCTGCTATACAGCCTAGTGTGATCCAGATCATATCAAAGACATAAAGTAAGATCACGATCACTATAGGTAGTAGAATCCTATTCATATTTAGTCGTTTTAATTAGTCTGTAGATGGCGTATGCAAACTCTAATCTACCCTTGTATGTATTAAGAGTGTAATAGCTACCCTCGATCCTGTAGCGCTTCTCAATGATACCCTCCTCTCCAGAGATGTATAAAGCATAGTATACATCATCATGCTCTAGATAGACTATGTCGTACATCTGGACAGCCTCCATGATCTCCACAGAATCTGTCTCTTTGGCGATAAATGATACAGCAGCTCTCATCTCATGCTGGCATCAAAGCAGTTACTGGAGCAGTACTCTCCCTCTTTTTTTACTGGTTTGTCACATTCTGGACATCTGTGATCATCAGAAAGATGCTCAGATAAAAGGCGATCATAGTATAGATCAAAGTTCATAGTGTTTGATTTAAGGATTTATCCAAAGGTATAGAAAAATCTCTATCATTTACATATTGTAGATATTTTGTGTATTTGTAGATTTTCTGTATATTGCTCTCGATTAACTAAATGATTTCTAATTAAATTATCACATTATGTCACAAAATTCACCACAAATGACTAACGAACAAGTTAAGAGGCTGCTCTGGTTAGCGCCTCAGTTTAACGATTATAGTACTGAGGATCTGGAGATCCATCATGCTAAGATCTCTAAGAGAGTTGAGTATAAGATCGAGTCACAGGCTTGGGATATGGCGTATTTTATCGAGCTGCTTAGAGCGATCTCTAAGACTCTATCTGCTCGCTACATCGAGGATGCTAAGGCTATGAATTATCGCCAATTTGTAAAGTAATGGAAAGAGTAGTCATCAAATTCAATAAGGCTGGAGATACTTTTGATCTGTACTCTAGCACTCGCTTTATCCAGAGCTTTCAGAATTATGGACCAGCTGCACTACACGCCTGTGCGATCTGTGAGCTGACTGGGACTAAGTTCTTTGCTTTCGAGGAGAATCACTGGAGAGATCATAAGCCTTACAGAAAAATTATCAAGCTCTTTGATAAGCTGGAGATCTATGATGCTAAAAGGCTCATGAGTCTGAGACTTGGGATCAATTTCTGATCCAAACTACTACAAATAAAAAAGAGGCCCTACAGAGGCCTCTTTCTTGTTTTAGCTATATAAGTATTAAGCAGTCTCTAAAGCAGCTTTAGCAGTTGCAAAAGATCCCTGTACGATA
>Ga0209555_10000538_pt1 | contig 31760 bp, 6 predicted proteins | sample SaaInl85LU_5_DNA_FD_184643 | JGI IMG/M metagenome (GOLD analysis project Ga0209555, IMG submission 184643) | Marine microbial communities from expanding oxygen minimum zones in the Saanich Inlet - ESP_85LU_5_DNA (SPAdes) (version 2) | ecosystem: Environmental > Aquatic > Marine > Intertidal zone... | reverse complement strand
GTTGAACCAGTAACACTAACAGTAATACCTGAACCATCTGTATATGTAAAAGTATTTGATATCATCGCTTGACGCGGATATTTAGTGTATATAGGAGATTGTTCATACCCATATATTTCTAATTCTGATATAGCTGTTCCTAATGAATCTTCCCAATTATCTTTAACAACTAATGTAAAATATCTATATGATGTTAACGAAACTAACGGGTATGTCAAGACATCTGATTGTGGTACAGTTTCTGTTATAGTATTATCAAGAAGAAGATCGTAATTTTTTATTTCATCAGAACCTCTCCATCTGATGATTACTATACCTGAACCGCCATTGCCACCGATAACGCCATTATTACCATTAAAATTTCCATTATTACCACCAGACCCCCCTCCGCCAGTATTGGGTGAAGCGTGATTTCCAGGGTCATTTCCAGCCGCACTGTCTGCACCACCACCAATACCACCTATACATATATGAGTTTTACCACCTGAATCAGAACCTGCTCCTCCTCCAGCAAAGTATAATTGATTATCAACATATTCGCCAGAAGATAATGAATTTCCAAATAATTGTTTAAAATTATAAGTTGTTCCATCAATTACAACTTCGCTTAATCCATCACCGCCTCTTCCTACAAATTCATTACGAGCAGTTGTTGATGAAAGAGTAGATGTTGTATCTTGAAACCCGTAATTATTATAACCTTCTTTACCAGCACCTCCACCACCCCCACTAACACTGTTATTTCCAATATTAAAACCTCCTCTGTTTCCGTAACCTTTCCACGGTTTATTGTCACCTGTTGGTTGTGTAGAAGACGATTGTGTTCCTGACGTATTGGTTCTTTTACCTCCACCTGAACCACCATTATTCCCATCTGGATCTGATCCTTGTCCTCCACCGCCCCCACCAACAGCAGTTATGGACACACCATTTATTGTTATAGAACTATCTCCACCATTTTCACCAGCAGAGGCTGCTCCATTATATCCACCTCCTCCACCAGTACCACCAGCACCAACTTGAATTTGAACAGTTCCATTTAATGTTGCATTGGGATAAAATACCAAACCTCCTGCACCACCACCTCCGCCTCCTTGAGATCCACCACCACCACCTCCACCACCGACTATTAATATATCACACACAGTGTCTTCATTAAATGTGATAGTGTGTTGTCCAGAAGTTGAGGTAAATGCAAAATAGTAATCTGTTGAACCAGAAACTTGTAAAGGAGTTGCTAATACTCCATTATGATATATAATAGCATTATTAATAGTTTGAGCACCATATAGGCGGAAATTCTTAGGTGCTTTCGCTGGCATCAATGCCAATTGAGAACCATTTAAATTTGATAATATTGATATTTCATTTACTGTTAAAGCCCTGTTATATATACGGAAATCGTCTATTTTTGTTCCATTTGATAAATATTCGGCATTATCAGTTATTCCCCAACCGCCAATTCTTAAAGATGTACTTGAATTTATTTGAGGCACTCCACCTGGGTTACTATTTAGTATCAATGCCACATTATTGTAATAAATTGATATTGTATTATCTGTTTTTTTTATTATTACTATATGTTTCCACGAATTTGAAGAAAGATTAGGAACTTGTGCTGCTGTTGTGTAGGTTCCAGCCCATCCCCAAGAAGAATTTCCAGAATATACACCAATTTTTTGGTCTGCCATTATAAATAATACTATACCTTTGTTATTTCCTTCTCTTGCTGAAAAGATTGTTTGTTGTGTACCTGCAACACCTCCATATATCCAAATACTATAAGTTATATCGCCACTACTTGTAAAATAATTAGTTTCTAAATGTTCTAAATATGTATCACCATCAAAATTAATACTACTTATCCCACTATTATATATTATTGTATCATATACTGATATTGGATTATTATATAATGTCAAATGTTTATTATTACCAGAACTATCTAATAAATTACCATCAAATTTATACCAAGCTATTAAATTGCTTGTATTAGTATAAAAATCATTTGTTACAGGTGTCATAGAAATATATTTAGGTAATATATATTCTCCCATATCTAATTTCAAATATTCTCCTGGATAACCAGTTATATAATTTGTAGTACTTACAGGATTACTAGCATAACTACTTTGTTCTATTGCAACAAACCCATTGTCAATGCTATATCCTGACAAAAACTGCGAAGGAGCACTAATACTCTTCAAATCCCAATTAGTATATTGTGTAGCATTAAAAGAAGACCCATTAATATCATAAGAACCTCCGCCACCACCACCGTTTCTAGCAGAATTTATATGAGAATTACCACCACTATATCCTCCGCCTCCTCCTCCCGTATTCCAAGAACCTCCACCACCTCCAAAACCAGCATATGTAGATATATCACTTGTAACCGGTGTTATACCTCCTTGTGCACCATTTAAAAAACTTTTACCACCTGTATTAGCTGTTCCATTACCACCATTTCCTATAAAACCTCCTCCACCTGCACCTGAACCATCAGTTCCAGAACCTTGTAATCCATTTGTAGCATTTCCACCTGCTCCACCTTTTCCTCCTCCTCCTCCACCATTTGTTGCAACTGTTCCAGAACCTATTCCTGTTGGTAATGTTCCAGATGTTGTAATAACACCATTTGTTCCAATATTATTTGTTGATGCTGTACCAGCGCCACCACCTCCTCCTGCTACAAGTAATAAAGTATGATTTAATAATGTAGTAAATAAATTATCACTTCCCAATCCTGTCAATTTTGATATAAATGTTCCTCCTCCACCAGAATACATACTACCTGATGTTGTTCTAGGTGTTTTACCCACACATATTATTATTTTTTCACCAGAAGTTAATGATACCATATTTGAAACTACAATACCTTTGCCATCTTCTGTATTTATAGTTAGATACATACCTCTAGCGCCTCCAGCAACTAATTTGTAAGACCCTGTTATAGGAACCGTCCAGATTTGATAACCCGCAGGTATTGTTATTGTTTTACCATTTACTGTTACGGCTGTTGTTGCTGTTCCATCAGATATTATAATGTCTCCTGAAGCAATTACTTTTTTATATGATATTGATATTGATGGTAAATGAGGATATGTACCATTACCCGCTGTTAATAAACCAATTGAACCTGTATCCCATCCAATGCGAGTTTTATTAGTATTATAAATGTTATATGTCGGATTTATATTATAAATAGTTGCTATTTCTTCTGGTGTTAAATCACGATTAAAAACTCTTACATCATCTATTAATCCAGAAAATTGACCGTTTACAACATCTGTTCTATTCCCTATATTGAATGTAGCAGCAAAATTTGTATTACCTGCAGCTGTTGATGAATTTTCTATTATACCATTTCTATATATTTGTCTTAATCTTGTTGTGCCATTATAAACAAAAGTCCAATGAACCCAAGTATTAACATCTGTATATGTATTTACCGTATTGAAATCATCATTATAAAATGCAAATTGAATATAATTAGTTGTTGTATAAGATATAAGCAATAATGTTCGTGTTCCTACAGTAGTACCAGCACATATCATAAAGTCATTTTTAGCTGCAGTAGCTCTTTTAGTCCATAAAGATATTGTAAAAGATGTGTTTCCTGCTAAACTTAATGTACTTGAAGTAACTGTTTGTGCTGCAGTATTTGGAAATGAAATACAACTATTGCCAAGTTTACAATCACTTGTAAAAGATGTTCCTGTTCCACCTGTTAGATGTCTATTATTACCAGAACTATCTAATAAATTACCATCAAATTTATACCAAGCTAAAATATTAATTGAAGGATTTGTAAATTTTTCTACTGATGTTTCAATATTTGTCAAAGCATACCTAGGATATTTTGTAAGTATATTAGAAGAATAATCACGAACACTTGTATTAATAATTAAATTTTGATTTATAAATAAATTATTTGTATTTATTTTACCTGATTCACTTACTATATCTCCTGTGTATGTTACAATATTACCTGTAGGTACTATCATAGTATTTGAAGTATTGCTAACAATATCTGTCGAAGAAGTTAAAGTATAATCAGATGGACGAAATCTATTATATCCCATATCGTTCAATGTTTTTATTTCGTCTATTGTAAGAACTCTATCATATATTCTAACATCATCTAAAAGACCTTTTAATTTTGCTGAATCAAAATTATTATAACTCATTATAATTGGTATAATACTAGTAGTCCATGTTCCATTTAAACTCGTAAAGACAGGGTCAAATACACCATTTTTATATATTTTTATTCCTACTTGAGTTCCTTCTTTACTCAAAACAAAGACATAATGATTCCATATATTATCAGCTGTAAAATCATTTAATGTTGTTGCCGTTGTATAAACCCATCCAGAACCAAAAACTTTAATTTGCCAAGTTGAAGTTACATTATTTCTTTGAATTACAAAATCTTGCCCACCTGAAGTTTCATAAAATATTACATCATAAGCACTATTTAAAGCAGTTCTTTTCAATCTAAAGCAAATACTACATTCAGTCCATCCTGTGGTATCTAATGCTGTATTGACAGAAAGATATGAATTATTATTCAAATTAACCGCTCCAGATTCAGATTGTAATGTTCCTGTACAAGTTAAATTATATTCTGTTCCTAAATATCCTTTGTTTAATAATACATTTGTTGTATCAAAATCATAGTGTAGTGCCAAATTCGTTTTATCATAATACATGTCATATATTGTCCTATCTTCTATTTTTCTTTTGTCGTACAATATTTGTATCTCATCTAAATTCAAAACTCTATTATACATTCTAAAATCATCTATAAATGTATTGTCTGCAACCGTAAAAGCAGTTCCTGTTGCAGATTTTCCAAAATATAATTCTCCTTGCGCCCAAGGATCATATATATTTCCTGATACAACCTCTTTAAAAACGCCATTCATATATATAGACATATTTTGTTGCGTTGCTGAAACATATTCTAATACACAAACAAAATGATTCCATGAAGAACCAACTTCATATTTTTTTGTTGCTGTTGTCGTGCTTTTAAATACTTCAAAATATATTGTAGATTCATTTTGTAGTCTTACAACATTCCAACCTTGTGTTGTATTATTTCTACTATTTATAATAACTTGATTATTTGCAGAATTATTATTACTTTTTAACCAAAATGCATATGTAAACGAAGTATTACCAGAAAAGTAGTAATCATATGGTGATTTTACATAAGCAGATGCTGATGTTCCTAGTTGAATAGCACCTGTTCCTGTTACATAATTTCCAACGACAGTCGTATCAAACGTAGCTCCAGAATTTATAAGTGTAAGACCATTTCCTGAACTATCATTTAAATCTTCTAATTTATACCAAACCTTCATATCAGTTGTATCAGTATAAAAATCATAATTACTTACCATATCAACTTTTGTAAATGTTTCACTTCCATAAAATTCTAATTCAGAAAAATTTAGATAATCATTATACACACCATATCCTTTAATTTTATTAATACATAAAGCAAAATATAAAAATTTATCAGATTGTTTTAAATTTGCTATTTTAGTTTTATGAACTAAAACACTATTATTTGTATCTGTTAAATTATTATAAATAGCTTCCTTATTATTATCAATTAATAGTGTCCAATTAATATCATCATTTGAACCATAAACACGATAAAATGATGGTGAACGTGATAATAAATTACTACGTCCATATATTTTAACATATGCTAAATATATTTGTGATGGAATTTTAAATTTAATCCATTCTCCAATATAATTAGTATTATTTAAAATAGATCCTGAACTAGAAATATTACCAGCAGGTGATGTAAATTTAGAAGCATCGTGTATTCCAGCATCTGTTCCTATTACGTCATCAAATAAATAAACAGATGAATATCCTCCTAATATTGTACTTTGGGACGAAACATAAGTCCCGTTTCCATATAATTGCCCTGTAATAGTTGATGAAAGTTCTGTGAAACTTCCTCCTGTACTTGTAAATGTTGAAGCAATTGGTGGATATTTTCGTATTTCCCCGTATTGTTTAAAATTATCTAAATATTTTGTTTTTCCTATTACAACATTATTATTGTATACCTCAACATCATTATAATTTATATGAGAATTATCAGCAAAATTATTCCATCTTATTATAACTATTCCTGAACCACCAGCACCGGATATACCATTGAGATTTGTTCCATTAGCAAATCCAGAACCTCCTCCGCCACTGCCTGTATTAGCTAAGCCATTTAATGCTGTTTCTTGTAATACACTACCATTACCACCTATACCAGAACCACCTTGACCACCAATACCAGTTGGTCCAATTCCACCACCACCACCAGCAGCATAATATAATTCACGTCCTGTAATATTTATTAATCTACCTTCTCCTCCAGCACCACCATAACCAGTTGTTGAAGAATGAGTAACAGCATTTCCACCAACATTATCCGCACCACCACCTCCTCCTCCAGCATAATATGTATTCGCATTATTTAATCCAATACCTCCTTTATTTCCATAAGTATATACTGATTGTGGAATATTTAATGTAGATATATTTTCAGATGTTGTTTTAGAACCTGCAGCACCCCCACTAGAACCACCTGGTAATATGTCATTTGTTCCATCGTATCCACCACCTCCTCCACCAATTGCTCTAAATATATCAACACCATCTTTTTGTATATATGAGTCATCTCCATGATTACCAATAGCATTTGTTGTATTTGCAACAGAAGTACCACCGTCTCCAACAACTATGTCATATGTTCCTGATGGAAATGTGTAATTTTGCATATATATACAAGCACCAGCACCACCGCCTCCCCCGCATCTAACACCGCCACTACCACCTCCTCCAACAACTAAAACATCACAAACTGTATCTTTAGTAAATGTTATAGTATTTGTTTTAAATGCTGAAGTTGGATAACCATATATTTCTAATTCAGCAATTTGCACCCATCCATCATTATAATTTTCATTCACGACTATGAAAAAATATCTATATGGTTTTGTACTACCAATTATACAATTTCTTATAGCATATGAAGTTGGATATGATCCAGTATCATCATAAATTAAATTCCAACTAAAATGATTTACATTATTATAACAATTTATATCATTTGAAGCATAAAATCTAAATTTTTTAGGCATTCTTGATGGTGCAGAAATTCGTTGATATATCTTAAAACTATCAATCATTATGACTTCACCTAAATCTATCATTAACCATTCTCCTTTGTATCCTAATACATTTTCTACATTACCAATACCACCTGTATATTTACCATCGGATGTATGCCAACCATTAACATCTAATATTCCATTAAAAGCGTTAAAAGCGTTGTTTTCAGTAGCAGGATAAAAAGACGATGCAACAATATTAACAACTTTTCCGTCAGTATATGCTAAAGTATTCGCTGTCATCAGTTCGCGTGGATATTTTGTAAGTGTATTTATCTGTCCTACTGGTGTTTTAAATTCATAATAAGAAGTATAATTATTTATTTGTTTTGGAATAGAAACTATTTGTGTTTTTCTAGCAATATTATATAAATCACTCATTTCTGCTGTTGTAATAACTCTGTTATATATACGGAAGTCACCCATAGATTTATTTTTAAAAGCAAATGATGCATTTTTATTTAATCCAATATAGAATTTAGCATCTGATGATACAACGGGTTGTGATACAGATAAAGGAAGTTGCCATCTTATTATTACTATACCTGAACCACCTGTGCCTCCTGGCAAAGCCCCTCCACTTATCCATGTACTCGCACCCCCACCCCCACCTGTATTTGCTCCACCATTCCCGCCTTTTGTACCAGCACCATTACCTCCATTTTCACCACTATTTATAGCATTTCCTCCCCCAATTGCTGTATAATTTAAAAACCCTGATGCTCCTCCTCCACCACCTCCTTTACCACCATCTCCTCCATTTTTTACATGTCCTGTTCCACCACCACCTCCTCCCCAGTAATAATTATTACCATCTATATTTATTTGTATTCCATCGCCTCCGCTTCCTTGATCTATAGAGGCTGTAGAAGAAGTTATTATATTTCGGGCAGGACTTCCAGCCCCTCCTCCTCCAGAACCACCATATGGAGTACCAACTCTATTAGTTTTAATGTCACCTCCTTTGTTACCATAAATTATTCCTGTAAAAAATCCTGTTGTACTTTCTGTTCCAACAGCACCACCTGAATATATTCCTTCCATAGTACCACTACCTGAACCACCTGAGTTACCAGCTGCACCTGAATTGCCTCCTCCTCCTCCTTCTGCTATTACGATATTATTACCTAATTTTGAAATAATAGTATTACCTCCTTTTCCTGCAGAACTTGAACTAGAACCAGCACTACCACCATCCCCAATAGTAATGTCATATTTTCCAGATGGAATATTTTCATTTATTATATGAATTACAGAACCCGCGCCTCCTCCACCTGCTAAACTCCATCCGCCACCGCCTCCTCCTCCAACTACTAAAATATCACAAACTGTATTTTGTGGAAAATATATTGAGTTCGCTGAACCTACTGTTGTAAATGCAGCATATACATATGAAGTACCGGTTATAGGAGTTATAGTAGTTCCTATAACAGTAGGTGCTATATAAGTGGAATTAGTTAATAAATTACCATTTATATATGCTGAAAGTATTTCATTCGCACCATAAATCTTTCTTGTAAAAGTATATAGTTGTCTTAAGCCTGTATATCCAGTAATAGCTGTGCTTTGTAATCTATTATAAGTAGTTCCTGTAAAATTACCATTATCATAATAAATTATATTATCACTAGAAGGTGTTTGTATTCTTATTAATGAATTAGCATCATCTATTGCCGGAATTGTAGCATCATTACGAGCATATACACTATAATCTACTGATACATCATAAGATGTTTTCCAAAATGATATTGAATAATCACTTGTCATCATAGTATCAAGTAATTGTGGAGCATTATTAACAGATATATAATTTTCACTTGTAGCACCTATAGTACTGCTCCAATTATAATTATTTGTATCTGGATAATATTCATTATTTTGTGTCAAAGTAGAACCTGTCACACCATTCATTGTTACAATACCATCATATGTAGATGATGTTTCATTTCCAATACCATAATTAGTTAATGTTAAATTATTACTTGGTACTTGATCGAATTTATACCAAACTAATAAATTTGAAGTTTCATTATAAAAATTATATGAATTTACTACTGGTTGTATTGTAGTAGCTAAAGATTTCCACGAGTCTATTTTTTTAGGTGTATAAGCAGTATTCCATCTTATTATTACAATACCATCACCACCATCTTCTGCTGTCGTTGCTGTGCTATTTCCACCATATCCTATTGTGTATCCTGTCGCAGGTACTCTTGTTCCTCCATTTGCACCACCTCCACCAGCAAATAATTCATTTGGTGCTCTTATAGAAACTGGGAAACCGTCGCCACCACTTGGTGTATCTATTGGTGTTGTAGCAGGACCTCCTACAGAACCTATTCCACCACCTCCAGATGGTGGAGTAGGTTCAATACCATATAGTTCCCATTCTGTTATAATGAATTGAGCATTATCATTTGTATGTGTTATTTTATTTACGATTATTGTATAATATCTATAACTTTCATTGTTATTTGGTAAATAAAATTCTTGTCGTTGTCCGATTGAATATGTAATATCGGTTTGCTCATCTATTTTCACATGTGTAATATTATCTTTTGAAGCAAATATTGCAAAATCTCTTGGACCTCGTTCTGTTCTTGATGGATAGTCATCTTCGGGATATATGTAATAATTTTTAAGAATAATATTTTCTTTCAAATCAATTCTTAACCATTCACCTGAATATCCTTCAATATTTTCACTTCCTGTATGTGTTCCACCATTGTAAATAGGTCCTGACATATAACATGATAAAATTTCGTATTTGGACCCGTCAAATGCTCTCCATCCATCAACATACGCTTCATCATGTTTTGATGAATATGTAATATCAGTCGATGTAGTAGTATACAAAACTTTTGGGTATTTTATTACGGCGAGGTCTAAAGTTGTTCCTCCCTCCAATGCTACTTTATTTTCATTCCATACTGCAATGGTTGTTCCTGGTATATTTGCTCCATTATTAGTAGCACCTGTCGCGTGAGTCGCTTGTAATCCTCCTTTTGCTGTCGCACCAAATGCTACACTATCTCCACCATTTCCATTAACACCACCAGCACCTACTGTTATAGAGTATGTTCCAGTATTAATAGTTTGATTAATAGCATATAACATACCTCCAGAAGAACCTCCTCCTAATCCAATAGCACCACTCCCACCCCCACCTACTATTAATACATCACAAATAGTATCTTGTAAGAATTTTATTGAGTTTGTTGCTGATATATTAGTAAAAGCAGCATATTGATATGATGTTCCTGATATTGTTTTTGCTAATGTTCCTTCAATAATAGGGTCAATATATTGTGTCAGTGTCTGTGTAGTAGTTTGAGATACTACTTCTCCACTACTGCTAATAGTTACACCATTTATAGTATAATTATTGCCAGTTGTCAAATTTACATCAGCATCTATTGTTATAGTATCTCCAGATGAACTTATAGAAGGTATAATATCTTGTTTACTATCAAGTTGTGTTTGTAAATCAGTAATATCACTTATTACATGATCGTGTATAGAAGGATTAAATGTAAGTGGAACGTTTGACATATTATAATAAGAAAGATTAGTACCATTTATTTTATAATTTCCAGATATATTGATATTACTTGAAACATCTATACCAAACTGAGGATTAGTATTTCCAATACCTAAATATCCTTCTTTTGATACAACAGTTTTTATAGATGTATTTGAATATATTTCAAGAATATTTGATGTTCCTGTATAATTTACTTGTAATATAGGATTTGGTAAAGATATTAATGTATTAATTTCTAATGCTTCTGTATTAAAAATAGGAGCAAATATTTCAGATGCTGTTCCTGATATATTTAAATTACTATTAATTGTTAATTTGGCGTTTATTGTTAAATCATCATTATATGTATTATTTACAATAACTTTTCTTGTATTAGCCATAACATTAATATTTTCAAGATTTAAAGAATTAAGATTTGATGAAAGATTATTAGATGTATTTATAAGATATGTATTAATATTTACAAAATTGTCAATTATAGCATTAGATGTAGCTAATATATTACTATTAATATTACTAGACATAATATCATAATAATTAGATGTATCAATAAATTGTTGCTGAATATCATATTCTACACCAGAAAGATATTCAAATTCAGTTAAAGTAATATTATTAGAAGTGTTTATTTTTCCTGTCGCATCTGTTATAACAATCTTATTTGGAGTCAAATTGTCATCTAAAATTGTAGTTGTAGAACCAGTTATTTTGTTTATACTTTTTAAAGGATTTTCTTCTTCTATTTCAGCTGCAAAACGTATTATAACTATTCCATCTCCTCCATCTTCTGCTGTTGTAGATGAACTATTTCCACCATAACCTATTATTTTTCCAGAAGCAGATATTCTTGTTCCACCATTTGCACCACCTCCACCAGCAAATAATTCATTTGGTGCTCTTATAGAAACTGGAAAACCAGCGCCTCCATTTATAGGTGTTTCTGGTGTTGTTAATTCTGTTATAGATTCCCCAAATGAACCTATTCCGCCTCCTCCTGTAGGCGTGGTTACATTTAATGTAACAGAATCCTGTATTACTGCTGGTACACGTATTATTACTATACCTGAACCGCCATTGCCACCGATAACACCATTATTACCATTAAAATTTCCATTATTACCACCAGACCCCCCTCCGCCAGTATTGGGTGAAGCGTGATTTCCAGGGTCATTTCCGGGCGCACTGTCTGCACCACCTCCAAGACCACCTATACATATATGTGTTTTACCACCTGAGTCAGAACCTGCTCCTCCACCAGCAAAGTATAATTGATTATCGAAATATTCACCACCAGATAATGAATTTCCAAATAATTGTTTAAAATTATAAGTTGTTCCATCAATTACAACTTCGCTTAATCCATCACCGCCTCTTCCTACAAATTCATTACGAGCAGTTGTTGATGAAAGTGTTGATGATGTATCTTGAAATCCATAATTATTATATCCTTCTTCTCCTGCTCCTCCACCACCCCCACTAACACTGTTATTTCCAATATTAAAACCTCCTTTATTTCCATAACCTTTCCATGGTTCACTGTCACCTGTTGGTTGTGTAGAAGATGATTGTGTACCCGAAGTATTGGTTCTCTTACCTCCACCTGAACCACCATTTACCCCATTCGTCGTCGACCCTTGTCCTCCACCCCCTCCCCCGACAGCAGTTATAGTAGTACCATTTGTTATTATAGAACTATCGCCTCCATTTATACCAGGACTCGCAGCACCATTATATCCACCTCCTCCACCAGCACCACCTGAACCTATATTAATCTGAACAGTTCCGTTTAATAAAGCGTTTGGATAAAATACAAGACCACCTGCTCCACCACCGCCGCCACCCTGAGAACCACCCCCCCCTCCACCGCCACCAACTATAAGAATATCACATACAGTGTCTTTTGAAAATGTGATAGATTTAGATACAGCCGTAGAATCTGTAAAAGCATAATAATAATAATCAGAATTTCCTGATACTTGTTCTGGTGTTGCTCCAACGGCAGTTACAACTTCATTATAAGAAAATGAAGATATTGATTGATATGAATAATCCATTATATCTACAATAGTAGGTACTCGTATAATTACTACACCTGAAACACCTGGTGTAAATGTATCAAATCTACTATTACCCCCATATCCGTATATTTCAGAACTTTCAGTACCTTGTTGTAATCCAACTATAGAACTATCTATAGTAGAACTACCTCCACCGCCACCAGCAACATTAATATTTGTTCCAGTAATATCTAAACTAAGTGGGCTACCTCCATTTGGAATATTTCCAATAGTATATTGAATACCATTTCCTGTAATAGAATTAGTACCTCCACCACCACCAGAAACAATTACAGATTTAGGTCTATTATATAATATTGATATCTCATCGACCGATAATATTTTATTATATATTCTACAATCATCTATTTTTGAACCGTTATTTAAGTAAAATAGAGGCGTTTGTTCATTCGCACCTGCTCCAATTCTAAAATTATCAGCTGTTCTACTTGATGTAGATAATGTTCCTGAATATATTGAAACACCGTTTTTATATATTTTTAAAGCATTAGTACTGCTATATGTGATTGTAAAAAATTTCCAAGAAGTACTAAATAAATCACTAACAGTTACATCTAATGTATTCCAAGGATTTGCACCAACCCAAAAACTTATATTATTTGTACTTGGTGGAATATATATAATCCATCCACCTTGAGGAGAACCTTTTCTTGCAGATAATATTGCTTGATGTGTTGTTGATTGTGAACCTCCATACAACCAAAAAGATATTGATAAGTTAGATGGTGTAAAATAAGTTCCAGAAGTGCTATTTTGTAAATATGTATCACCATCTATATTTACACTGCTACCATCTATAGTTATTGTACTATCATAAGGAGGGGTAGGATTATTATATAATGTCAAATGTTTATTATTACCGGAGCTATCATTCGCATTATCATCAAATTTATACCATGCTAATAAATTAGAAGTATCATTAAAGAAAGGGTCTGCTAATATAGTATATGAAGCGCCTCCTAATTTTGCTTGTTCATTAATAATCATAGTTCCATTATTAAAAACTACATTACTTCCTATATTACTAGATGCGCCATCAATTGTAATCGCACCTCTGCCTCCAAATGCTATCGCATTATAAAATGTTGACGATGTTCCATTTTCTCCAGAAGTTTGACCACCATTACCTACAGTAATTTGATAAGTCCCTGACGATATTGGAACATTATTATAATATATTACTGCTCCAGCAGAACCACCTCCAAATCCTGAATTGCCTGCACCACCTCCACCAACAAGTAATATATCACAAGTAATATCTTTAGAAAAGGTTATAGAATTTGCTCCAGGTGTTGTTGATGTAAATGTATAATAGTAATAATTTATATTACCAGAAACTTGTTGTGCTGTTGCTCCTACAGCAGTTATAATTTGATCATACAAATATGTTACTAAACCTACATTTTGTGAATTACCACCACCCAATGCTGTTTTATTTATAATAGCTGAAGATATTATGCTTCCTGTAATATTATTATCTAAATACTTTGTCGCACCTATTATTGTTGTTGCCTTCATTCCTCCATAAACAGTCGCACCAAATGCTGTACTAGCACCACCATTCCCATCATTCGCATTTTTTCCACCAGCTCCAACAGTAATAGGATATTCTCCTGGTGGAATAATTACATTAGATGAATATAATAAACCACCTGAACTTCCTCCTCCTAATCCTATCGCACCACTACCACCTCCTCCAACTATAAGCACATCACATGTAGTATTTTTATAAAAATTTATATAATTTGTTTTTGTCGTATCAGTAAAAGAATAATAATAATAAGATGGATTATTTAAAAATCCATAGGACAAGCTTGTTGATGCTGATGGTAAATCAATTATTTTATTAGTGTTATAAACACTTCCTATATCTTTTGAAATTGGAATACTTACTATAATAATACCATCTCCTCCATTTTCTCCTGATAATTCCGAACTATTACCACCATATCCTATTGTATATCCTGTCATAGGTACTCTTTTCCCTCCATTAGCACCACCGCCACCAGCAAAGAACTCATTTGGTTTTCTTATAGATACTTGAAAACCGCTACCTCCTGTTTGTGTAAATACTGTTGTAGGTATAATATCCGTATTAACCAAACGGTTTCTGTAATAATCCATTTGCGATAAGTCATCTAATAAAGGCCACTGTTGTAACAATTCACCCACACAAACATTAAGTGGTGTTTTTCCAAAAGAGCCTGGGTCTGGTCCCGCCCATATGGCGCCATTAATTCCCATTCTATTATTAGTTCCATAAGTCGTTGCTGTTCCCATCAATTCCCCATCAATCCAAATACGAACACGTCCCGAGTAAGTGCTATCTTTACCTATACGGACTTCCCAAACAATTTCATGAGTTACCCCGTCATCGTATTTTTCAAATCCATCCGTATATGGAATATCTAATAACGCCATTCTTGTATTCGTATGTGTAAGACCTTGAGTGTAAGTATATGCTGTACCTCCATTACCAGCGCGCAATCTTAAAATTGTTCCCTCGACAGCATCTTGTCGTAATCCTAAATATACTCCATCCCCAGTTGCTCCTCCTTCAAATAAACAACCATAGACCCCGTTTTGAAGTTTTGTGGTACATCTCCCAACCATATCACTGTTTGCGTACAATTCAGTTGATGTTGAAATGTTATTTCTTGTTTTATCAAATTTTGCTGTTATTATTGTATTAATTGTACTTGTAATACCACCATTAACAGAAGAATCACAAAGAAAATCTATAGGAGATTGTATATAAGCATTCCCTCCTGATAATCCAACTTTATTTTCATTCCATGTCGTAATAGTTGAACCAAGTTCATTTACTCCATTATTAGTAGCACCAGTTAGTGTCGTAGCTTGTAACCCCCCTTTTGCTGTTGCGCCAAAAGCGCTACTAGCTCCTCCATTGCCGTTATTACCCCCGATACCAACTGTTATAGGATATTGACCTGCGGGAATATTAACCCCTTTTGCATATAAAAGACCTCCTGAACTTCCTCCACCTAATCCTATCGCACCACTACCACCTCCACCAACTATTAGAACATCACAAACAGTATTTGAACTAAATGTTATATAATTGCTAGCATTTATGGAAGTATCAGTAAAAGAATAGTAAAAATAATCTGCTGTAGAAGCATCTTCATTTGGTGCAATTTCATTTACAGATACTATTTCGTTATATGGTATTTTTATATTTGAATCAAAAAGATTGCTTGTTTTATTAACATATGAATAAAGTGTATCATATGTATATACTGGTGCATATGTCAAATTTGAAGTATAATTTGACGTTATAGTATTATATACTATATTTACATTTGATGTATAGTAAGCTACCGCTTTAGTATCGGATATATATTGTGATAAATAATGTAATGTTTTCGAGGATGACATCATTAAATATCAGCTATGATAATATCTTACTAAACTTTATATAGAATATAAAAAGTTATAAAAAAACAATAAAAAATATGATATGATTGATATTATGAGCAAGTATATGAACAACCAATAAATGCTATCTTATATACATCGCTAGCATCGCTAGAATCTATAATAGTTCCATCTAATGTAATATATTTTATTTCATATTCATCTTCATAAATTACTTCACCATTATCATCAAGTAAATCACTATATATATAGTTTCCATCGCTATCCTTGTCATATACATCTCCAATTTTTGTAAGTATTTTTACAGGTATTTTTTTAGGATTAAAATCACAATCCATTGTAGCTTTTCCAACAGTATAGCCATGTACTAAGTCATCATCTTGTTTCATTCCAATACCTGCTATAGGGCTAGTAGTTATATAATCACCGCTTTCTATGACGGTATTATTATAATTACATACCCAAATACCTCCTTCACCAACTCCAGCGATATGTAAGCGTCTATCATGTGATTTCTTTTCAAAATAATTAACAATATTTCCAGATACTTCTTCGCGTGATTGTGAATAATCGTCTTCCACTTTTGCTATTACACCAAATACTTTTTTATCTTTTTCTGATGCCAAAGCAACAATCGGTAGAGCATCCCAAGCATTCTTATCAATATTTCTTTGTATATTAGATGAATCGTAAATAGAATTCATAGATTGATATTGTTTTGTAGATGATACAATATAACCAATGTATTTATCATCATATAGCTCTGGTGTTAATGCTTTACAATGATGCATTCCAGTAAAATTAACAAAACCTTTGATACCACCATTACCTCTCATTTTAGCCGATGTTGTCCAATTAATTCCATTATTAGCACTATCATCAAAACTTAAATCAAATTGAGCATCATTATTACCATATATTTTCCATTTTTTGTCAGTATATCCAAGAGTATTAATAACAATATCATTATTTACAGTACAATCATTAGTTATAATATTACCACCATATGTTGTAATATCACCAGATACAGTAGATATATTACCTTTATCTACATAAACACCTCCTTTTGATGTTTCAGCAGTCGTATATGCACCTGGTATAGTCCATCTAATTATTACTATACCACTACCGCCCTTGCCAGGAAAAGACTCTGTATATCCAATGGATGTACTCGTCCAATAAGCACCTCCTCCACCTGAACCCGTGTTATCTGCACCATCTCCTGCTTTGCTTTGAATTGCGTCTTGTCCCAATTTAATAGTATTATATGGGTCACTATATCCACCATATCCTGAAGTACCAGAACCACCTGAACTACCTCCACCACCACCGCCCATACCACCGTTTCCAGCTTTAATATCATATCCTGCACCACCCCCTCCCGCACCATAATAGATAGTATTTCCTGTAATATTTATTCCAATGCCATCGCCACCATTTCCTCCAACAAACGGGACACTTGAACTTGTATCATTATTATATCCATCGTATCCTTTTTCACCAGCTCCTCCACCTCCTCCAGAAGAACCTACATAATTTCCAGAAGTTCTTACAATACCAATACCACCATCGTTACCATATATATATTTATATGTTGATGTAGTCAATATATCACCAAAATCTTGTTCAGTTATTGTTGTCTGTCCTCCTGGATTTGGTAATAAACCTAAACCACTGTCTTGAAGTCTTGCACCTGAACCAGAACCACCATCCAATCCAGGTTTTGCATCATGATTTCCCCATGTTTGAATATTACCTGGTGCTCCTCCTTTTGCAATAGCACCAAATATACTTGAATCACCTCCTCTTCCTGTTCCACTAGATGTATAAGAACCTTCTTTTCCAACAATAACATTATATGTGTTTGCTGGTATAGTAACGTTTGTTACATGTATTACAGCACCTCCACCTCCTCCACCACCATAATAATAACCACCTGAACCGCCGCCACCCACGATTAATACATCGCATAAAGTATTTTCTCGAAATGTTATAGAGTTTGTTCCGGTTGTAGAAGTAAAAGCATAATAGAAATCGTTTGTTTCTGGTATTTGTGTTGGTTGTTGATTAAATTTATCACCATCGACAATATATGGTTGATATGGTATTCTAATTATAACTGTTCCGCGTCCACCAGGATTATATGTTAAAGATGTTGAACCAATTCCTCCATATCCTATTCCTTGACTAGTAGATAATGTATTATATGTAAATCCATCTCCGCCTTTAGCAAAACTCTCATTATATCTCATTGGTATTATAAGAGGATCTCCACCAATTCCTCCTGATGTTGTAAATGTCCCAGGAGACATAACAGAACCACCACCTCCTCCAAATCTATTAGCTAATAAAGCTATTTCACTTGGTGTTAAAACACGATTGTATATACGAACATCTTCTAATTTTTCACCATTTTTTAAAGAAAATCCAGGTGTTCCCAATTGTGTTCCAATTGATAATGACTGAGCGACCGGAGTGTAAGTATATGAATATGTTTGTACCAATACACCATTTACATATACATAATGTATATTTGAAACACTGTTTAAAACTAATACAAAATGAAACCATTCATTATAAGAAGGATATCCAGTCGCACCAAATGTAAAAACATCAGGTTGATTATTTGATATGAAAATTCTTATAGTATTGGTATTTGATATTTGAATTAGCCAACCAGATGTTCCGCTTTGTGTAGAAATTATTTGACTCCACCCATTTCCTGTGAAATATCCCCAAAAACATATAGATGTTTGCGAAGGACAATAAATAGTATTTGATTGTCTCAAATAACTTGTGCCTGTGAATTCTACACATTGAGAATTTGTAATGATACTTGAATTATTGAAAATACAATTTGTATTTGTTAAATTATTTCCATTACCAGAACTATCGTTTGTATTTCCATCAAATTTATACCAAGCCAATATATCAATTGTTTCATTATAGAATGTTTGTAAAGAACTTTCAAATGAATATTGTTTGTATAGAATATTTATTTCACTTGGTGATAAAGCACGATTGTATATACGAAAGTCGTCAATATTTCCAGAAAATGAAGCATCACCAGGATAAGCACTATCTGCCATATATCTAATATTATATGTTGTGATATTTATCGGAGATGCTGTTATACCACAATTCAAATTAACATTATCATAGTATATAGTCCATACTCCTGATTTATTTATATTCCATATTATATGATGCCAATTGCCGTCTAATGGTTTTCCTACTGTTGTATCCCAGTTGCTATAAGAAAATGCTGTTGTATTTGTTTTAAAATATATACCTGTATTAACAGAATTTGGATTAGCTTTAACAGATATAAAAAAGCCCGAATCAGTATTTGCTGTTGATTCAAAATCAAATAATCTTCCCCATAATCCTGTTTGCGTAACATATCTAAACCATATAGAAAATGTTATTCCTGATGTAGAATTATTCCATATATTATAAGGGTGAATACCTGATGGAAATTCAACTAAACCATTTTGCGTTGTAGGAAATAAAATACTTGAGGTCCCTTGTTTTTTATTAGTAATATCAAAACTTGATGTAATATTTGTTAAATCTCTACCATTACCAGAGCTATCTGTAAAATCCCCATCAAACTTGTACCAAGCAGTCATATTTTTAGTATCATTATAGAAATTATATTTTTCATCAATAGTAAATTGATTATATAGAATATCTATTTCACTTGGTGATAAAACACGATTGTATATGCGGATGTCATCAAGGTTGCCATTTAGTTGTCTAGATAATACATTAGCATTTCCTATACTTAGTTTGAAATTTGTAATATCATCAATCCAAACGCTTCCTCCGTTTCCTACAATACTTGACGGTTCTTGAAGAACACCATTTATATATAGCTTCCAATAAACAGGTGATTTATTTAGGCATAACGTCATATGTATCCATTTATTCAAAACATATGCATTTGAATAAATATACTCATTACTCGGACCAGGGTAATTCATCAGAATTTTAAATGATAGGTCTGGAAATTTTAAAAGCGTAAATATAGACCCCGCATTTCCACTTCCATAATCATTACTGTATTCAAAAATACGTTCATTGTTATTCCCTGCTACACTTGTGTATAACCAAAAACTGAATACAAAACTGTCCCATAATGAAATATTTTCTATAGGGACCCATAATTTTTGATTTGTAAATTTAATTGATTGTTTACCATTTATATATTCATAAACAATTGTTCCACTAGCAACGGTTGGGATATTACCATTACCAGAACTATCTGTTAAATCCCCATTAAACTTGTACCACGCATACATATCAGTTGTATCATTATAGAATTTTGCAAGATTATAGCCATTTCTAAGATATGTTGTATTTTTATAGTCATTATTGTATAACACATTTATTTCATCTTGTGACAATATTCTGTTATATATACGAAAATCATCCATTTTTGTAGTATTTTGACAAGTAAAAGTTCCATTTACAGAACCTATTGTTAAATTTTGAACATTCGCTACAGCAATCGCACTTCCTCCTGTTAGTGGTTTAGTTTCTTTAAATTCTGAATTAATATATAAACTAACTTTTAATGTTGATGTAGTTGGCATATTAAATAAGAAAGTACAATATTTCCAAGAATTTGTTTCAATAAAAGTATTAAAATTTATTCCACCCCATACACCAGATGATGTCATAATTGGTAAATGAAATTGTCTATTTTTTATATATATATTCCAAGCACTAACTCCTCCATTTCTAGAAGCAACTAAAGCTTCTATTGTATTAACAATATTTGTAGTATAAATCCAGAATGAAACTGTAAAATAGTTTTGAAAGAAGTAATTTGTTGTTCCAGAAACTGTACTAAAATATCCACTTCCATTAAAAGCAAGTGCTCCATTAGTATTATTGGCATAATCTAGACCATATGATATTGTGTTTGTAAGAGTTGATACTAACCCATTTCCGGAACTATCAGTCAAATTTCCATCAAATTTATACCAAACAAGCATATTAGTAGTATTGTTGTAGAAATTATTATTAGAAATAAAAGGCGCAGGCGAATATGCCACTAAACTTGTAGTAGTTGTCTGATTATATATATTGTATATCTCGTCTTCAGTAAGAGATCTATTATATATTCTAAAATCTTTTAATGAAACTTTTATATCATTATTAAATTCACCAGAATAATTTGATTTACCTAAATATGAATATGTATATATATTAACAGATGGATAAATATATAATTGATTATGTATTTCAATACCATTTTTATATATAATCCATGTTCCATTCTTTTTAATAACCCATGTTACATGAATTAAATTACCACCAGTAGTGTGTCCAAAATCTAAATATAATCTAGTATTTTCTATAAAAAATCTTAATTGTGAATTTTTAAGATCCCGAGATATTAATATATCATTCGCATGAGGATTAATTGATGTGTTTGCACCAAAATCAAATAATCTATTAAAATTAACTATTTCATTATCAAACCTATACCAGAAACAAATTGTAATATCATTATTGAAATCTATAACATTTGATGGTAATTGTAAGTAATTATCTTTTGTTATTTTTATAATTGTATCAGATATTTCTGGTGTTCCGATTGCTGTAGTATTTAGAGAATAAATAGAGCTATCAATTGTTCCTAAATTTCCAGAAAATTTATACCACAATCTCAAATTATTATAAAGTGTTGCTGGTGAAGTCGCATAAGGTAAAAAACCTTCTTTTGTATTTGTAGTTGAGTATATATATTCAACCTCTTCTTTTGATAGTGCTTTGTTATATATACGGAAGTCGTCTAAAATCATTGCTACATTTCCATCATTAGTATAAAGTGATTTACCAATATAATATTTTGTATTTGTTGATGATGAAAATGTTGGTATTATTTTAGTTTTATTGCTTGATATTATAGTATTATTTATATATATTGTCCAATTTCCAGATGTATTAATAGTCCATACTATATGATACCAAGTATTAATAACAGATGTATAAGAATATGTAGTTTTATTCCCTGCTGGCGATGTAGTACCTTCGGCACCATCTGATAATTCAAAAGTTATTGTTGTAGCTCCAATATAAATCATTATATATCTTGAACCAGTATTTGCATATTGGACACCAAAATCAAATATTCTTGAATATGATCCGGTTCCAGCTTTAATATTTACCCAAAAATTAAATGAAATACCGTTTGATGTATTAATAGTATTTAAATTAGGTGCATTGGTATATGGAAGTTCAAAATATTGTGACGATGTAGAATTAAAATCAGCAGACGCTATACCTGTTTTAAAATTTGTAGTACTAAAAGAAACTCCATTGTTAGTTAAATTATATCCACTTACAGAACTATCATTTCCATTACCATCAAACTTGTACCAGGCAATTAAATTTTCTCGTGCTGTATCAAATTTATTTAATATAACAGCATTATTTTCAATTATATTATTATCATTTAATCTATAAATACCTCCGTTATCTTCATATATTATATCGTCTGTTGGAACACGAATTATTACAATACCAGAACCACCATTGCCAGCATATTCATCTGGATCTTGTGCATAAGCACCTCCTCCACCTCCACTACCTGTTCCATTTAATCCACTACTAGCATTTCTTATATAAATTGTACCATTCCATATTCTACCATTCCCTCCTATTGAATTAGCACCAAACCCTTTATTTATATCAACACCACTTGCAGCAGTATTATATTGACCACCGCCACCTCCAGCAGCGTAGTATTGATTAACTCCTGTTATAGGTATTATAACACCTGTTTTACCATTAAGAATAGTATTATTAAATATTTGTCCTCCAGCACCACCACCTCCTCCACCTTGATAATTAGCAGTTGCATTAGTATTACCTGAACTTCCTCCTTGAATATATATTGAACCATTCCATAATGTATTTGGTTGTGTTGAACTTCCACCAGTATATATAGTATTATCATTTCCATCTGTACTTCCACCTCCGCTTCCTCCAGAAATTCCATTTACACTTGCTACAGCTGAATTATAATATACACCACCTGCTCCACCTCCTATTCCTCTTAAATTTTGATTAACACCTCCCATATTTAATTGAATAAAACTTGAACCATCTGCTGTTTTAATAAAACTGTCTTTTCCATTTTGGTTTTCTCCTACAGCTCCTTGTCCATCAGTTAATAACTGTAACCCTATTCCTCCTGTACCTACACCAATTGAATATGTACCTGTTGTTATTGTTTGATTAACAGTATATACAACACCTCCTGCACCTCCTCCACCACCCATACTATTACCACCTGCGCCTCCTCCTCCAACAATTAATATATCACATATAGTATTTTTAGAAAATGTTATAGAACCATCTGTAGTAAAAGAATAATAGCAATATGAAGAGTTTCCTATAACTGGTTGTGGAGGTACTGAAGCTTTTATCCCTGATGGTATTTTAGCAATTATACCGCGACCCCCTTTTGATGTAGCACCAAATGCTGTAGTATCTCCTCCGTCTTGACCATAAGAACCTCCTTCGCCAACAATAATATTATAATTACCAGCGGGTACAATTACATCAGTTGAATAAATAACATTTCCTGAATTACCACCTGTTCCAAGGCTCGTTCCTCCAGAACCTCCTCCTCCTATTAGTAAAAGATCGCATGTAGTATCATAAGGAAAACTAACATAATTAGAACCTGGATAAAATTCATATACAAAAGCCGAATTAACAACATCATATGAAATAGGTTGCGATAGTGTTCCGTTAGCAATAATATTTGATGAATAATTTCTTAATACAAGTGAATTAGCATCGATAGAAGTAGATGCATATGATTGATATGATATATTTTTTATTCTTATAATTACTATACCAGAACCTCCATTACCACCTTTGGTGCCACTTGTAGCAGACCAAGCAGCACCACCTCCTCCTCCTAAACCATTTATTCCAGGGTTTCCAGTATTACCTTTCACATATGGACTATTTCCCCCACCTCCAGCACCTCCTAATCCTTGTGTAGTAGATGAACCTCCTCCTCCTCCGGCATAAGTTATAATTGATCCAGTTATACTACTTATAGAACCATTACCACCATTTACTCCTGAACCTGCAGTACTTGCACCGCCACCACCTCCGCCTATACTTGACCCTCCAGGTGCACCATTATTACCTTCGCCTAAAATACCAGCACCACCACCTGATGTTGCTGTATTTCCTCCACCACCCCCTGAACCTCCTGTTGATCCACTCCCCGCATTTACATAAGCACCTCTACCACCTCCTGTTGTTTTATATTCTATAGTATCTTTAATAATTTTACTATCATTTCCATTGCTTTGAACACCACCAGAACCAACTATTATTGTATAATTACCATTTAAAAATAATCCAGATATATATTTAAATCCTCCAGCACCACCACCACCAGCCTCATGAGCAACTGACGAATCTCCACCTGCTCCGCCTCCTGCAACTATTAAAACATCACAAATAGTATCTTGTAAAAATGTTATTGAGTTTATTCCAGATGTTGATGTAAAAGCATAATATTTATCAGATGAATTAGGTACTGATAATAATTGTTTTAAAATACCATTTTCAATTATTGTTGGGTTATAAGATGTTTTTTCATTCCAATAATTGGAAGTTTCTGAAGTTGTTGTAGTAATTATAGAAGATTGTAATGTTAATTCAATATTATCTTCTTTAAAATTATATCCCGATGAAAGATTAAGACCACTATTTATTGTTATAATATTATTATTAGACGTTAAAGAGTTTATTATAGTTTGTTTAGAATCTAATATTGTTGTTAATCCAGTAATATCTGAAATATTATGAGTATGTGTAGATGGTGTAAATTCTAAAGGAATATTAGAAAGCCCAGAATAGGAAAAAGGTAATGAATTAGAATATAATCCTGTAGAATTTATGTCACCAATAAGTTCTAATGAATTAGAAGTTGTAGGATTTTTTCCTATTCCAATATTACCAGAATTATTTATAATAAATTTTGTTCCAGTATTTCCATATATTTCAACAGTATTTTGATTATTATTTTGTTGTATAGTTAAAGCTGGATTTGTTGAAGAACTTACAATTTGTAAGTCTTCGTTTGCAACTGTTTTACTAGATGATATTACAATATTACTAGAGATGAAACCATTTAAAACATTTACATTTCCATTTACAGTTAAATCAGTATTTAATAAATTATTTTCAATATATTTATTGATAGAACCATTCAGTATATTACTGATATTTAGATCTGTTAATCTATTTATAATATCAATATCAATATTAGAATTATAGTTAGAGCTATTAGTGTCAATAATATTATATTTTGTTGTCAAAGTAGTATTAGTATCATTTATAGAATTAATAAGATTATTAGAAGTATTATTAATAACATTAGAAGTATTAATAATTGTAGAAGTTATAGATTCTGATAATCCGCTTAAGTAATTTAAAGATGCTATATTAATATCAGAAGTTGTTATATTATCATTATTTATAAGAATTTTATTAGGATTAAGAGATACATTAATTAAATTACTAAGACTACCAGTTATACTTATAGTTTGTAGATTGCTATTAATATTTTGATTAATAAGTTCTATTTTAGGTTTTAGAACATTAGAATTATATTTATATAAATTGTCGATATTTTTACTCATATATGATATATTTATCAACTACTTAAATAAGAATAAAAATAAAAGCTGTGTTTTTATAATTTTTTAGAATTCTTTAATGCTTCTTGAATTCTTAAATGTTTTGAAGACATTTTGCCATTCTTTTCATAAGTTTCTTTATTCTTCAAAGCCTTTGTACGCCTTTTATAATTTTCTTTTGACTCATGTTTATCATATTTCCTTGTTTCATCCATTTTCTTATACTATAAGTATTGAATTATAATTATCATTTTTTTAGATTATATAAGAATTATATCAACAATATAATAAAATGAAACATTATTGGATTAATTTAGACAGATCTGCTGATAGGAGAGCTTTTATGGAAGCCCAATTTAAAAACTTGGGGTTAGAAAATATTCGTGTTAAAGCTATTACTCCAGATGATTTATATGATGTAATACATGATTTTGATAAGCTTCTTGCTAAGAAAAAATATGAAAAACACGATTTAGCTTGTTTATTAAGTCATTTTAAAGCATTAAATGAAGGCTTTAAATCAGGTGATGATTATTTTGTAATTATGGAAGATGATACTTACATGCCGTTTGATATAAATTATAATGATCTTATTACATCTTTTCCACAAGATATGGAAGTTGCTCAATTATGTGTTTCAAACTCGGGATGCTGTTATAGTTTATACAATCATTATAATCAATCAAATCAGTTTCATTTTAAATGGAACTATATTATACCATCTTGTGGGTTTTATATAGTTTCAAAAAAAGGAGCAGAAAAGTTAATAAAGCAATTTTATAAAGAAGATATTGAAAAATATGATTTTTATAGTGCTATTTATGATTTATATGCTGATGTTTTAATATATCAATCTACAAATACATATTGTTCGGCTGTGCCGTATACGTATACTAGCATTGAGATGGGAACAATTATTCATGAATATAATTTCAATGAATTAATAGATCATACTGATAAAATTAAAAAACTTATTAAACATGCTGTTGATAATAATCGCATACCACATATTACTAAAGTCCGAGAGTTGCTTTAGACTTATTTAGTATCTTTTAGTTTATATTTTTCATCAAAAAAATACACGATTATTAATTTTTTTCTATTATCTCTTAATTTATCTGTAATATAAAGGATAGTATTATCATCTTTCATATCGTGATTTTTAATCCATATATTAAAAAGCTCGGTATATATAATAACACTTTCATTTATCATAGGATAATCTTTTATTTTATTTGTTGCTAACATTTGTGCTTCTTCTGCTAATCCTATAATATGAAGAAAATGCTTAGTAATACAATCTCTACATCTTTTATTTTTATTTGTCAAATGTTCTTCGAGAAGAATTGATTGTTTTATAATTTGCTGCATATTATATTTAGGATCGCTAACAGGATCTACAGATCCACAAGAGTTTATATCACATGAACCTGCTGTGCTAGTAAAGTTAGCAGGACTAGTATTTATATTAAAAATTTTCTTATTTAAACTATCATTCCCATTTGTATTCATATAATGTTGGTGCCATAATATTATAACAGTGCTAAATAATATTATAAATATAACTAAAATATTATCCATCTATTATAATAGTAATAAAAATATAATGAATATAGGTGCCGGAGGAGGAGGGGGATCAGATTTATTACAAGAGTCTTTTAAAGGAGGTTCAAATTATGGAAGGAATGCTGCAATGGGAGGCGTTGGTTTAGCGGCTATGTCTTCAAGTGGAAATAATGCAAGATGTCCTATTGATGACATGTCATTAATGTGTCAATTAAGTAGAACAGTTTCTATAACTAGTATGATTATTTATTTAATAGTAGTTTTTAGCATTTTAATATACTTTCTTTATATGTTATATAAATATATGAAAGCGAAAAAATAAGGTATTTTTTTTTATTTTATTAATGTAATATGAGTGACATAAGTTTAAAAAATCTATATTCAAGTAATAAATATTGGAAAACAATTGATAATAATATTATAACTACAAATACTGGTAATCTCGGTATTGGAATAACTACACCTGATTATAAATTACATGTAATTGGAACAATTACATCTACTGATAATATATGTACATCAACTGGTTATGTAGGTATTGGAAGTACAGCATATAATACTGCTAAATTATATATATATGAAGAAGGAGCAGGAACAGTTGCTACCAAAGATAATGGTACTTTTGTAATAGACAGAGATAATGTTGGAGAAAGCAGTATTGTTTTTAAACATAAAGGTGTAACTAATAATTATGGTTTTATTAAATATGTTGATAATGCTGATGATTCTTCTGTTATGACACTAGGTTCTATTGGAGGAGCTAATAATAAACTTAATATTGCTCCTGGTGGAGGAGCTACAGGTTTAGTAGGTATTAATAAAGCTAATCCTCTTGTTGCTTTAGATGTTACTGGTGCTTTAGCTGTTTCTGGCAATAGTACAATAGGAGGTACTTTGGGAGTTACTGGAAATACAACATTGACAGGAACATTACAAGCAAATAATAATGTAACAATTGCAAATGGTAAAACATTAAGTGTTGGTGGAAATACAACATTGACAGGAACATTACAAGCAAATAATAATGTAACAATTGCAAATGGTAAAACATTAAGTGTTGGTGGAAATACAACATTAACAGGAACATTACAAGCAAATAATAATGTAACAATTGCAAATGGTAAAACATTAAGTGTTGGTGGAAATACAACATTATCAGGAACTTTAGGAGTTACAGGGGCAACAACATTAACAGGTACATTACAAGCAAATAATAATGTAACAATTGCAAATGGTAAAACATTAAGTGTTGGAGGAGCAACTACATTGTCAAGTACATTAGGAGTTACTGGGGCAACAACATTAACAGGTACATTACAAGCAAATAATAATGTAACAATTGCAAATGGTAAAACATTAAGTGTTGGAGGAGCAACTACATTGTCAAGTACATTAGGAGTTACTGGAAATACAACATTAACAGGTGGTGTACTTATAGGAACAACTTTTACAGGAACAGATAAATTAAAAGTTAATGGAACAATAAGTACAAATAATAATAATATAAATGCTGGAACAGGTACTATAACTGGAAATGGTTCAGGTCTAACTAGTTTAAATATGGGCGCCACTCATACTGGAATATTAATAGTTGCTAGAGGAGGAACAGGAGTATCTACATTTACATCAGGAAAAATATTATTTGGAAACGGAAATAGTGCTATAAATCAAAATACAAACTTACACTGGGATAATGTTAACAATAGATTAGGTATTGGAAAAACAAATCCAGGATATACAGTAGATGTAACTGGTAATATTAATCTCACTGGCGATCTTACAAAGAATGGCAGTACTTTAAGTCTAATAGGACCACAAGGACCACAAGGACCACAAGGAGCGACAGGAGCGACAGGACCGAGAGGAGCGACAGGACCGACAGGACCGACAGGAGCGACAGGAGCGAAAGGCAACAAGGGGGACACAGGACCAGCAGGACCTAATACAATTAGTTCTGGTTCTAGTGGTGGTGCTATATACTGGGATGGTGATCATAATTCGTGGAATTGTTATATACCTGCAAGCAGTTATGATTTAGCTTTTGCTTGTAGCAGCGATGGATGGAGTCGTAGAGGACATATATCAACATATGGTAATAGTCAGAGTAGAATGAATTTTACAGGACAACATCACTGTGTACCTTATAATAAAATATTATATAACGATTTATATTTTGGCTATATTGTAAAATCAATAGGCGAATATAAAAATATGTATAATTCACCATATATAAATAAAAATAGAAATATAACATTAAATGATTGTTTGCCAGTTATAGATTTAGTAAATTCAATTAATTGTAAAAATATTTTAGGAATAATATCTAATTCAAATATAGATTTTAATTTATCACCTTTAAAAGGACAAGATTCTCCTAATGAAGATGGTATTAATAGAATTTCTATTAATTCATTAGGAGAAGGTGCAATATGGGTATCTGATTACAATGGTTCTATTGAAAATGGTGATTATATTACAACATCTCCAATACCAGGTATTGGAATGCGACAAAATGATGACTTATTACATAATTATACAGTTGCTAAAATAACTATGGACTGTGATTTTAATCCAGAATTTAAAGAATTAAAAATTATTTCAAAATATACATCAAATGTATATCATACACATTATGATTTAGGATTAAAAGAATATTCTATTAATATAACAAGTAATATTTTATTTACATCAAATATATATAATAATAATATAGAATTAAACCAACCAAATATATATAATAGTAATATAGATTTCTATTCTAATATAACTTATACATCTAATTATTATGATTATGGTACATATATTGATAAAACATTTATAAAATTTGATGAAAATAAAAATCCTATTTATGAAAATGTTTATGATATAAATTATAACATAATATACGAACCAGAATATGAGATGAAATATATTTATTTAGATGGTACAATAACTACAAAGGATGATTGGGAATTAAATAATATAACAAGTAATATTTATAGAATGGCTCTATGCGGATGTACATATCATTGTGGATAAGATTTAATATAAATATAGCATAAAATGCTTCAAGTATTTTATGATAAAAAAATTAGGAGGACGATACTTTTAATTCTAAATATTTATATTTAATTATATTGTTAAGATTTCATATTTTAAATAATATAATATTATAAATACTATTAATGAAGATATTAAAAATAAAGATAATGAAATTTTCAGTATAATAAATAAAATGTACAATCCTATATATAATTTTAATATAGAAAAAATTAAATTAGAATCATAAATATAATGTACGAACCTATCTATGATTCTAAAAAAAGAAAAATAAAGAATTCTGTACTTTTTTTTGTAAAAACAATAAGAAATCATTTTGTAAATTTTTAATGAAAGGGTTTCCGCGGAGTTTGCGCGCGGTTCCTCATACCCATTATGATAGCATATTGGTATACGATAGTATATATAGAATGATAAGATAAGGTATATAATAAGTATATGAAAGTATATATAGATGTATAATAGAAAAGTTAGGAAGAGTACATAATTTTATTTTTTTAGAATTTTAGAGAAGTATAATATATTTTATAATTTATAAAATTATGTACTCTCTGAAAGGGACTTCAAGATAAAGTCGCCAGGGGCTCCGGCTACCCTAATCTTGAGCATTTGAGCATATAATAAGTATATATAGACACGTTTAAGAGAGGTTAGATATAAGATAATATTGTTAGGAAGAGTACATAATTGTTAAAGATTGTAAAATAAATGAAAGTATTCTAAAAATAAAAAAAATAAAAATTATGTACTCTCTGAAAGGTCTAAATGAAAGAGTCGCCAGGGGCTCCGGCGACCTTTTATGATAGCATAATGGTATACAACGGTATACAATAGTATATATAGAATGATAAGATAAGGTATATAATAAGTATATATAGATATATTTAAAAGAGGTTAGATATATGATAGAATAGTTAGGAAGAGTCTCTGTAAGGTATTTAAAAGTATTCTTAAGTGTTGTCGCCATCGCCTACGGCTCTGGCTTGGCGACATTTATACGAGGTTGGATATATAATAGAATAGTTAGGAAGAGTCTCTGTAAGGTATTTAAAAGTATTCTTAAGTGTTGTCGCCATCGCCTACGGCTCTGGCTTGGCGACCTTTATACGAGGTTAGATAGTATTGTTATACCTCTCAATGTACCAAGCGGTCAGATACAAATGTCTAACCTCAACTTAGTTACAGAGGTTGATTTGTAATGTCTAACCTCAACTTAAAGTTCTCTTAATATAATAATATTATATTAAGA
>Ga0209555_10000535_pt1 | contig 31915 bp, 25 predicted proteins | sample SaaInl85LU_5_DNA_FD_184643 | JGI IMG/M metagenome (GOLD analysis project Ga0209555, IMG submission 184643) | Marine microbial communities from expanding oxygen minimum zones in the Saanich Inlet - ESP_85LU_5_DNA (SPAdes) (version 2) | ecosystem: Environmental > Aquatic > Marine > Intertidal... | reverse complement strand
TCCGGGGCCAGCGAGAGCAGACCTTTGAAGGCATCACAGATGATCAGGTTGCCGTGATCATCCCAATGCAGGCCAAGGGGGCGCCCGCCGGTATTGGCTATGGTTGAAATATTGCCACTCTGGTCAATACGCACGATACGTCCATCTTCGGTGGCACCGTAGACCCGCCCGAAGGCATCCACATCCACGTCTTCTGCTCCAAGAATTTCCCCTTGCCCTAATAATGTCGCGCTATCGAGCTTATGGTTGACCGCATAGGGGCCATCCATGGCAGGAGGGGTGGGCGGTGTGTAGGCAGCAGCATCGATGGGGGAGGGGGTCACAAGCAGAGCGGTGAGTCCGGCGGCCAGTATAATTACTAGCCCGAGTAGCGCTTTTTTCATTGTTATCATTCCTAATGTGAATAGCCCACATCCTAGCGAAGTAGCTGCGTAATTGCTAACCGACGATTAAGGTAAGATTTGTTGCGTATAGCGTCTTGATTATTCAGGGGTAATTGATTTTTTTGGCAAAAAAATCTTGACTGGGTTTTGATCCGTCCATAAAATGCGCGCCTCAACACAGCGAAGTGTTATTTGCGTCCCCTTCGTCTAGTGGCCTAGGACACCGCCCTTTCACGGCGGTAACAGGGGTTCGAACCCCCTAGGGGACGCCACTATTAAGTAAAAGCAGGCTTAGGCCTGCTTTTTTTATGGGTGGAATTCAGTCGAGGTTGTGTGCTGATCCAGTTCAGTCATGACTGACACAAATCCACAAAGCGCTGTATCAGATGCCCGTTGGCGTCAGCATGATCCACACTGGCCAACAGTTTGCGGATCGGCATATTGGCCGCCAGCAGTTTTTCCGACGTTTCGAACACATACCCACGCATAATGTCGGCACTGAACTCAGGGTGAAACTGCACGCTCCAGATGTTGTCTCCAACCCGATAAGCCTGGTGTGGTTCGTAATCGTTGTAGGCCAGTAAGATTGCTCCTGGCGGCAAGCTTAGAGCGCTTTGGGCGTGGGTTACCTGAGCCGTGAATATCGGTGCCAGCCCACCCAACAGCGGGTCCTGTCTGCCCGCATCAGTCAGATTGATGGAGACGGTACCGATTTCCCGACCTTGCGGATGCCAACCTGCTTTGCCCCCCAATGCCTCTGCTAACAATTGATGCCCATAGCATACTGCCAGTAACGGCTTGCCACATTGTTGTGCGGATCTGAGCCAGGGCTTCAGGTTTTCGCTCCAGGGGGCATTCTCCGTCACCATGGCGGGCGAGCCAGTCACAATGAACCCATCGTAATCCTCAAGTTCCGGCGGCTTGTTACCATCCGCTACTTCAAATGTAGTAAAGTGCCCATGACTTACAGGTTCTCGAAACCAAGTATCAAAGTCACCAAAAATGCTGTGCAGGCGTGGGTGGGTGGAGCCGGTTTTGATAATGGCGATTCTGGAGGTCATAGGGTTTGCAATCCATACTGAATGATCGACAGTAGGCTTTATAGCAAGAAACAACTGTTTGGGGAAATTAAGGGAATACTATGCACGACAGAATGTACGGTGCGGTTCAGCGATCCAATGTGGATTGGCGTGTTTTGGCCAAATTGGTGCCGTATCTGTGGTTGTTCCGCATGCGGGTTGGTTTTGCATTGGTGTTGCTGATTGTCGCCAAGCTCGCCAACGTGGGGGTGCCCGTCTCGCTCAAGTACATTGTCGATTCTCTGGATAAGTCCCTGGCGGTTCAAGCTGTTGCGGTTCCAGTGGCCATGGTGCTTGCTTACGGAATATTGCGTTTCAGCAGCGTGCTGTTTGGTGAGCTGCGCGACGCCGTATTCGGGCGAGTGGCCGAGCGCACTTTGTCGCGCTTGGGGCTCACGGTGTTCGAACATCTGCACCGGCTGGATCTGGAATACCATTTGAGCCGTAAAACCGGGGGGTTATCCCGTGATATCGAAAGGGGAACCAGCGGTGTCTCCTTTCTGCTTCGATCTTTGGTGTTCAGTGTCGTGCCAATTTTGGTAGAGGTAGCATTGGTGATTGCTATTTTTGCGATGCAGTTTGATTTGATATTTGTTTGGATCACCTTGTTTGCAGTAGTGGTCTACATTGGGTTCTCGGTGCTGGTTACCAATTGGCGTACCGAGTTCGTGCGGGCTGCCAACATGAAAGATAATCAAGCCAACACCCGAGCGATCGATAGCTTGCTCAACTACGAAACGGTTAAATACTTTAACAACGAACAATACGAATCCAAGCTTTACGCCGCCAATCTGTTGGAGCGGGAACAGGCCAAGGTCACCAATCATCTTAGTCTGGCAGCATTGAATTCGGGGCAGGCCTTGATCATTGCTTCCAGCATTGCGGTGATGATGTTGATTGCCGCATATCAGGTGCAGGATGGTTTGATGACCCTGGGTGATCTGGCCATGATCAATGCGCTCATGATTCAGGTATTTATTCCACTGAACGCACTGGGCTTTGTTTATCGAGAAATGAAACGGGCGTTGGCGGACGTGGAGGGTATGTTCGATATACTGGATCTAACCCCTGCAATCCAAGATTCTGATCACGCAGAAACCTTAGCGGTTGGCGCGGATGGTATTCGCTTTGATAATGTCAGTTTTTCCTATCATCCTGATCGGCCAATACTGAAGAATGTATCGTTTACTGTGCCGGCAGGTAAAAAGGTGGCAATCGTTGGCCCCAGTGGGGCAGGTAAATCCACCATCGCTCGTTTGTTGTTTCGGTTTTATGAGGCAAGTGAGGGCGATATTTATATTGGTGATCATGCCATTCGTAAACTGAAACAGGACAGCCTGCGAGCTGCCATTGGCGTGGTGCCACAGGACACCGTGTTGTTCAATGATACGCTCAAGGAGAACATTCGTTATGGTCGCCCGGATGCTAGCGAGCAAGAAATACTGGATGCCAGCCAGCACGCTATGTTGACCGCTTTCATCGAGAAACTGCCCAAAGGCTATAACACGCTAGTGGGCGAACGGGGCTTGAAAGTATCCGGGGGTGAGAAGCAACGCATTGCCATTGCCAGAACCCTGCTCAAACGGCCTCGCATCTTTCTATTTGATGAATCTACTTCCTCTTTGGATTCCAGAACCGAGCAGGCCATCAATCAATCTCTGCAAAAGATTGCCCGCAATCACACCACACTGATGATCGCGCATCGCCTTTCCACCGTGGTGGATTGTGACGAAATCATCGTGCTGGAAGAGGGCGAGATAGTAGAGCGCGGCAGCCATGATGAATTGTTAAAGCAGCCTGGGCGCTATCAGGATATGTGGCGGGTACAAATGCATTCCGAAACGGAGTAATCGAGGTTATGGCACAAACCGTTGCGCTGATCGATGCATTAAAGCAAGTGCTAAAAGAGCAATCAATCACCTACAGCCAGGTGGCAGAACATTTGGACATGTCGCTGGCCAGCGTGAAGCGCTTGTTTTCCGAAAAACAGTTCTCACTGAAACGATTGGACAGCGTCTGTGAGCTGGCAGGCGTTGAGATCAGCGACCTGGTCCGGCGCGTAGAAAGGGCAAGAAAAATAAGCCACCTTACCCTTGAGCAGGAGCAACAGTTGGTGGAGAACGAAAAACTGCTCATTGTGGCGCTCTCAGCGCTTAATCAATGGACGTTTGAACAGATCGTATCCATTTACGATTTTACTGAAGCAGAGCTGATCCAGTGCCTGGCTAAACTCGACCGTATCAAGTTGATTGATCTGTTACCCGGAAACAGAATAAAGCCTTTAATCACCACCGATTTCCAGTGGCAAAAGAATGGGCCTATCCAGCGGTTTTTCGAAACTCAAGTTCAGCATGATTTTTTTAAAAGTCGGTTCGAAAGTCCCGGCGAGATCAGGCTGTTTGTCACCGGTATGCTGACGCGCACTTCGAACGCCATAATGATGCAAAAGCTCGAACGATTGGCAGGAGATTTCCGCAGGATGCACCAGCAGGATCTCAGCTATCCTCTGGAAGACCGTCATGGAACCAGTCTGGTGTTGGCCATGCGGCCATGGGAGCTTGAATTATTCCTGCGGCATCGTCGAGCCGGGTCAGAAAAAACATTCTAGGCGAAACGGCGCAGCAGGCTCACCACCTGGCTCGATTGGAATTTGAATCGCGCTGGGGTAATCTGACCGCCGAGTTTCAATTTATGATGTATACAGGGGAAGCAGAAGTGACGACTGAGTGGGCCTATTACAGCGCCAAGCAACTACTGACGGAAATGAAGAATGGCAAGCTGACCAGCCGTCAGCTGTTGGATTACTACATAAAACGCATTGAGCGGCTTAACCCTCAGTTAAACGCTGTTATAGCGACTGATTTTTCGGCTGCTCGGGCTCGCGCCGATGCGGCCGATAAAGCGCGCGGCGATGGAAAAAGTTGGGGGCCTCTTCACGGTTTGCCCATGACAGTAAAAGACACCTACGAAGTGGTGGGTATGCCGTGCGTGGCCGGTGCCCCCAGTTTAAAAGATCACCTGCCGAAAAAGAATGCTGTCGCGGTACAACGGCTCGAAGACGCCGGAGCCGTCATTTTTGGAAAGACCAACGTACCACTTTTTGCGTCGGATATTCAGAGTTATAACAAGGTGTACGGCACCACCCACAACCCATGGAACGTTCAATACACACCGGGCGGCTCTTCCGGCGGCGCAGCGGCCTCATTGGCAGCCGGGTTTACCTCGGTAGAATTAGGTTCTGATATTGGCGGTTCCATTCGCACCCCTGCGCACTTTTGTGGAGTGTATGGGCACAAGCCCACTCACGGTATCATTTCACTGCGAGGCCATATACCTGGCCCGCCTGGCGTTTTGAGTGAGACCGACCTTGCGGTGGCCGGCCCGATGGCCAGAACCGCCGATGATTTGCAGATGCTTCTTGATGTGGTGACCGGTCCATCGCCTTTGATGGAGCCGGGCTGGAATCTTAAACTGCCAGCGGCGAAGCAACGTAAACTGCAGGATTTTCGCGTGCTGTTCTGGTTTGATGATCCGCTGTGCCCTATCGGATCAGACATGCAGCCAGCCTATGCCCAGTTAAAACGCACATTGGAAGAGCAGGGTGTTTCAGTTACCACGGGGTCACCTTTAGGTATGAACCTTGAGACATTCTACCCTACCTATCTGCAGCTGATCGGTGGCGTGATGGGGGCGTCCCATAAAAAGGTTGAGCGTACTGTGATGTCGTTGGCTGCGCCGGTTTTCGAAAAGTTAGGTTCCCGTTTTAAGCTTCCCAAGTTATTCGATAATTATCTGATAGGGGCGGGTCAGTCCCATGTGGACTGGTTGCGAGCCAGCGAAAAACGGTATCGTTTGAGGGAGAAATTCAAGGCGGTATTTGATCAGTTCGATGTGGTGTTGTGTCCGGTGGCGATGACCACCACCTTCAAGCACCTCCAGCAACCAGAGATGCTGCTGCGTAAAATCACAGTGGATGGAAAACAGCGCAATTACCCGGATTTGTTTATGTGGATAGCGCCTGCCACCTTGATGGGGCTACCGGCCACCAGTGCTCCGGTGGGGGTGACTAAAGACGGCTTGCCTGTGAACGTGCAGATTATGGGGGCGCCTTATGAGGACAAAACCACCATTCGCTTTGCCAGGCTGCTGGAAAAAGCAGGGATCACTTTCCAGTCGCCCCCTGGATACTGAAATAGCAAAAAGCCCGGTAAAAACCGGGCTTCTTTAGTTACGCTTCTGTGCGGATGTTTCTACACTTTCCAACGGGTCAGCATTTTTTTCACCATTGTAGGTGCTGCCCCCAGGGCGCTGCCGAGGAATTCTTTGGCATCCTGTGGGTACATCATCCGCTGAGCCTTTAACAGCGCGTTGTAGGTGTTTTCATCCAGCGGATACCACCAGGCGTTACGCTTCATGGGTAGAATATCCCAGTTGATGGCTTTAGCGTGGGTCATTTCCAGCAAGCCTTCATGGCCGTGGGTTCGGCCCAAACCGGAATGTTTCCAGCCACCCCATGGCATTTCAGATATGCCGTGAGTGTATAGATGGTCGTTAATGGTGGTCACCCCTGACTCAAGTAGGCCAGCCACTCGTTTGCCACGCTTCAAATCTCGAGTCCAAATGGAGGAGGTTAGCGCCAGGTGAGACTCATTGGCTAACGCAATGGCTTCTTCCTCGGTGGAAAATTTCATGACGGGGATGATGGGGCCAAAGGTTTCGTCATTAACCAGCAACATGTCGTTGGTGGTTCCCGTCAGCAGCGTGGCTGGATGGAAATAGCCGTTCTGGGGGCCAACCGGTTTGGATTGTGCCTCAATTTTCGCACCCTTGGCCAAAGCGTCTTCCATATGTTGTTCAACGGTGTTGAGCTGGCCTCGGGTGGTTAGCGAACCCATGTCTACATCGAAGCCCTGACCAACCCCGTGACGCATGGCTGCAGTCTTCTTCTTCATTAACTCAAGGAATGGCTCATAAACGGATTCATGAACGTAAATACGCTCCACACCACCACAGGATTGACCAGCATTCTGGAATCCAGCCCAGGCAGCTCCGTTGGTGGCCCGCTCTAAATCCGCATCTTCAAATACCAGCATTGGATCATTGCCACCCAGCTCCAGAGACAGAGGTGTCAGGGTTTTAGAGGCCTGCTCCATGAGTTGTTTACCCACGGGGACAGAGCCAGTGAAGAAGATCTTATCAATGCTATGGTCGAAAAACGCTTGTGATACAGCGCCGCCTGAACCCACTATCTGTTGGAACAAGCCTTTGGGCAAATGACCGGCTTCGATGATGTTGTTAATGGCTTCGCCCACAAGAGGGGTCGCAGCGGCGACCTTCAGAATGATGGCGTTTCCAGCCATCAGCCCCATGATGACCTCACCAAATGGGATCGAAAGCGGGTAATTCCAAGGGCTGATGATGCCCACAACCCCTAACGGCTTACGCTGGATAACAGTCCGTTTGTTAATGAACAAGGGGCTGTCGATAGGGAGTTTTTTCTCTTTCAGTACTTTTTCTGCATGTTTGCCGTACCAATCGCAGGCTAATGTGCAGGGCAGTACTTCTGTTGCCAAGGCATCTACCAGGGTTTTGCCATTACTTTTACTGACAACTTCAGACAACTCTTCAGCATTGGCCACGATGTAATCACGCATCAGGCGCAGGGCACGGGCGCGTTCCTTGAATGATCGGTGTGCCCAGATCTTTTGCGCAGCCCGAGCATGGTCAAATATTTCAGGTAGCTGGTTCAGATCAGTATTGGGAACCTGGCCGATTTCTTCGCCGGTAGCAGGGTTGTAGGCTATGGTCAGGCCTGGTTCTTTGATGTCTTGGGGTGCAGTCATTGGGTTCAAACCTCTGAAAGACAGTTAGGCAATATTACAAATATGGATCGCCATCGGGCGTTATTGTTCTGTTTATAAATCACTTTAATTAATTTACCCATTCTACGAGAACAGTCGAGCTGCGGCAAACACCAGATAGTGACGCTTTGTATACATATTTAACTGTCTGAAAACAGAGTCAAAAAAGGCACATTGCCGTGTACCCGACAGTGTACAAACTGCTCTGTGGTGTAGACTCTGATAATGACCTTATTTCAAATGTGGCATAAGGAGACCCCCATGGTGGAAGCGGACAGCGTGGATATCCTCATCGTTGGCGCTGGTATTGCCGGTATCACTGCGGCTTTGGAGCTGCTGGACAGCGGCAAACGCATACTGATGCTGGATAGGGATGAAGCGACCAATTTTGGCGGTTTGGCCAAGGAAGCCTTTGGCGGCATGGCCCTGTGTGGCACTCCGCTGCAGCGCCTCAATGGCATTAAAGATGATCCAGAGCTGATGTTGCGGGACTGGCTGTCATTTGCCGACTTTTCAACGGATGACAAATGGCCTCGTTATTGGGCCGAGGCTTACGCTTATCGTAATAAAACAGATGTTTATCAATGGTTAAGGCAACAGGGAGTGCAGTTTTTTCCTGCGGTTAACTGGGTTGAGCGGGGTGAATTCATGCCCGGCAATTCTGTGCCGCGCTACCACATCATTTGGGGCACCGGTTGGGAACTGGTGCGGGTACTGGAGCAGAAATTACGTCATCATCCTAACGCTGGAAATTTAAACATGGCGTTTCGCCACCGTGTGGATGGGTTTGACCGCAGTAATGGTCGAATCTGCGGCGTAACGGGTCAAAATGAAGCGACAGGGCAGCCATTCCAGTATCAGGCGGACATAACGATTGTTGCCACCGGTGGCATCAATGGCAACCTTGAGAAAGTCAGACAGAACTGGCCCCTGGACTGGGGTGATGCACCTGCAACGATTCTAAACGGATCTCATCGTTATTCGGACGGCTTACTGCACGATGCCGCGCAGGCGCTGGGTGCAAGTGTTACTCATCTCGATTGGCAGTGGAATTATGCCGCCGGTATACAGCACCCCAAGCCCCGTATGCCAGCCCACGGACTGAGCCTGATTCCGCCTAAGTCTGCATTGTGGATGGATGCCGCAGGCCGCAGGATAGGCCCCCATCCACTGGTAACCGGCTTCGATACCCACGGTTTGTGTCAACGTATAAGTCGATTGCCTCACGGCTACAGCTGGCAGGTTATGAATAGAAAGATCGCTCGAAAGGAGATGTCCATATCAGGATCTGAGCACAATGCGGCCTTTCGTGATAAAAAGCCGGTAACCTTTATGAAAGAGATCCTTTTAGGCAATGACCGGCTCTACGAATATCTCATAAGCGAATGCCCCGATGTAGTCACTGCGCATTCTTTGGAAGAGCTTGGGGAGAAAATGAACAGCCTGACCCCGGAGGTGACAGTGGATACAGCGGGCATGATGGGTGACGTGCGGCACTATGATAAGGTCATAGACCGTGGTACAGCCTTTCATAATGATGATCAACTGCGGCGTATCGAGCATGCCAGGCGTTGGAAGGGGGATAAGGTTCGTACTCTTAAATATCAGAAGATTGATGATCGTGACGCTTATCCTTTAGTGGCCATTCGCGAATTTATCATCAGCCGTAAAAGTATGGGTGGCATTCACACTGATAATCACTGTCGAGTACTGGATGCCACGGGCAATGCCATGGATGGGTTGTATGCTATAGGTGAAGCTGCAGGTTTTGGCGGCGGCGGAGCGAATGGCAAGAGATCGTTGGAAGGTACCTTTCTTTCCTTATGTGTTTTAACCGGTCGGGTGGCAGCGCGCTCGATACGGGGCGAACAAAATCCTTAATTAAACTGCATTGCAGGCGAGGCATCATGAAAAAGACGGGAGCTTGGTTGGCACGCTACGCGTTGGAGCAAATTGGAGTCCGTTTTACGTTCGGCATCCCCGGTGTACACAACACCGAACTTTATGATGAGCTGAACAGCTCGGAATCCATCCATCCCATATTGGTAACCCATGAGGCCGGTGCTGCGTTTATGGCTGATGCTGTAAGTCGTACGTCGGATTCAATTGGTACCATTGTCATCGTACCGGCAGCGGGGGCCGCTTATGCTTCAGCGGGTATTGGTGAGGCTTATCTGGATGGTATACCGATGTTGGTGATTTCTGGTGGCGTACGCACTGATGTGCCTTACACGTATCAGTTGCATGAAATGGATCAACAGAATTTCCTTGCCGAAATCACCAAGAAAACCTACAAGATAACCAGTCACAACGAAATAATTCCTACGATCTACGAGGCCCATCGTATTGCCAATGATGGTGAGCCCGGCCCTGTATTTATAGAAATCCCGGTTAACCTGCAATTGTTTACCGGGGAGGTAGAGCACCTGCTTGAATACAAGCCGCAATACAGCTCCAGTAACTTGGTGGAGTCTGGAGAGGTGGATCGTGCGGTGCAGTTGCTGGTTCAGGCCAAGAAACCCGGTATTTTCGTTGGGTGGGGTGCCCGCAACGGGGCTGAATGGGTAATCAAAATAGCTGAGCTACTTAATGCCCCAGTATGCACAACCCTGCAAGGTTTAAGCTCTTTCCCTGCTAATCACCCGCTGCATACAGGCATGGGCTTTGGGCAATATGCTGTGCCTGCTGCAACCAATGCCTTTAAAGACTGTGATTGCATGCTGGCGATCGGCACCCGTTTTGGTGAAATCGCTACAGGCAGTTTTGGGGTAAAGGTGCCGCAAAACCTGATCCATATCGACATCAATCCATTAGTGTTCAGCGCAAACTTCCCCGCTAAGGTTGCCATTGAGGGTGATGCAGGGCGGGTGTTGGAAATGTTGTGGGATGGCTTGCAGCGTGTGCCCGAGCCGAATAACCAGCGCGAAAACGTTCGCGATGAGATTCAGCGTGATAAGCAGGCGTACGCCTCTGCCTGGTTGCAACATGACAGCAAGGATCGTGTTAACCCCATCCACTTCTTTCGCGGTTTGCGTAACAGTATTGCCGATGATGACTTTGTTGTGGTGGACGATGGCAACCACACGTTTTTGGCAGCAGAGCTGATGCCCATTCACACGCCCGGCCACTTTATATCGCCAACGGATTTCAATTGTATGGGCTATGCTGTGCCTGCCGCCATCGCAACAAAATTGGCGAATCGCAATCAGAAAGTGGCCGCTATTGTGGGGGATGGCGCGTTTACAATGACCTGTATGGAGATACTTACAGCGGCAACCCTTAAATTGGGGCTGGTGTTTTTCGTATTTCACGATGGCGAGCTATCACAGATTTCCCAAGCTCAAGAGATCCCTTATAACCGCAAAACCTGTACCGTATTGGGAGCATTGGATGTGGCTGGTGTAGCCAAAGCAACGGGGGCTCGCTTCTTGGCTCTAGAGCGCAATATTGATGTGGATCAAGTAATGGATAAAGCGTGGTCGATGGCGGAGGACAATATGCCGGTTATCGTCGATGTTAAAATTGACTATTCCAAGCGAACGCGTTTCACTGAAGGTATAGTGGTGACTAACTTAAAACGCTTCAATATGAGTGCGAAGGCGCGCATTATCGGAAGAGCGCTGGTACGCAAAGTCACTGGATGAATTCAACAGGGTAACCCAACACATGGCCGATCTCAGCAGCGTATATTGTGGATTGAAACTTGCTAGTCCTCTAATGGTGTCGGCTTCCCCGCTTACGGCGGATTTAGCCTCGGTCAAACAGCTGCAGTCGGCTGGTGCCAGTGGCTTGGTCATGCCTTCACTATTTGAGGAGGCCGTGCGCAGTGATGCAAAAACGTTAAGCAAGTATTCTGACAAGATCAAATCTTACAAAGATGCTTTGGATATTCCTGTCTTTGCCAGTTTGAATGGAATAACCGAAGGTGGCTGGCTGGAGCATGCAGCCACATTGGAGCAGGCCGGATGCGACGCCATTGAGTTGAATATTTATTACGTAGCCGCCAATGTTAATGAGTCCAGTGATCAGATTGAGCGGCGTTATATTGACTTAGTGTACAAGCTGCGTGCGCACATCAGTGTCCCGATCTCGGTCAAGCTCACCCACCAGTTTTCATCAGTGGCTCATTTGGTTAAGCGCCTAGAAGATACCGGTGTTAATGGTGTTGTCTTGTTTAACCGGTTCTATCTTCCTGATATTGATGTGGAGACGATGACAGTGTCGCCCACCCTGCAGCTCAGCAACTCCAGTGAGGCCTTGTTGCGGATACGTTGGATTGCCATTCTGAGGGAGCAGATTCGGTTATCGTTGGCAGCTACCGGTGGCGTGCACAGCCTTGATGACGTGCTTAAGACTATACTGGTTGGCGCTGATGCGGTTCAGCTTTGCAGCGTGCTGTTCCAGATGGGAGTCGACGAGTTGGGTCGCCTGAGAGACGCCCTGGATCAATGGTTGGATGATAAGGGGTATGTAGGGGTTGACTCAATCAAAGGCCTGATGAGTTATGGCCGGGTAGCTGATCCTTCGGGGTTCGAGCGCGCAAATTATCTTCAGGTGCTTGAGCATAATAGTTGAGGGCCATTAGTGGCCCTCCTTTTCGTATTAGCAGAATCAGCTCAGCACAGTTTTCAGTTCATCCATCATTAATACACGAGCAATTTTGTCTTCCATCGAGGTTGGCTGATCCAGTTGAACGCGCTCAAGGTATGGAGTGAATTGAGCGGGCGCGGTCGGGTTTTGCAGAGCCCTAATCATTGCTTTGATCAACGTTGATTTGCTTTCTGTTTTAGCTTTCATCGATTTAAGGCAACGCGCCACCACCAGCTCTTCTGTGGTGAAATCGGTTCCACAAGGAAACGCGGGGAACATGCCCTTGGCTCGGTAGGGGGCCAATACCGCTTCCAGCGCTTCCGGGGTGTTGTTTCGAAACTGCTCAGGGATCTGGTAGCTTTTAGGTAGTTTTCCAGCCTGTTTGGCTTTTGCCATCAACTCCGGCTGAAAGCGGGAGTCAGCAATGTTCAGCATGGCCGCTGCCACTTCTTTGTCACATTTTCCGCGAACATCCGCTATGCCATATTCAGTCACGTAAATATCCCTTAGGTGACGGGGTATAGTGATGTGACCGTAGTTCCACACGATGTTGGATTGGGTGTGGCCATCTTTTTCTCTGGTACTCTTAAGCATCAGAATTGAACGTGCATCGTCTAATTCATGAGCTTGAGCAACAAAGTTATATTGACCCCCGACACCGCTTACTACTTTACCATTTTCCAGGCCATCCGAAGTGGCAGCCCCCAGTCCATGAGCCAGAAAAACGGTGTTGATAAAACGGGCTTTTGTTCGTTGCAGGCGCTTGAGCTTTTCATCACCATACAGTTGGTTCACGTAACTGATATTGGTCATATTGATGGCGGCGAGGGTATCTTCGTCAAGGTGTTTCAGGCCATCATAAAAGGCCCGAGGGCCAAGGAAGAATCCGCCGTGCATGATTCTGCCCTGTTTCAGGGTCGATCCCAGGCAATGCTCTGCGACCGCTTGTCGTGATTGTCTGGTGTCGGCGGAGCAGGTGGTGCCATTTATGTGTAGCGTTCCGTTCTCAAGGGTTAACTCTTGTTTGAAAACACCAAAATGCTGCAGTAGCCTAACATCTGAATCAGTAAGAACAGGTTGGATAGCACCGCAATCAATAAGTGCATCCAGTGTGTTAATCGACACGGATTCCGAGATGATTCCATCATTTAATAGGCGTTGTATTGCTTCGTTATCGTAGACCTTGCGCCGTAAAATATTGGCTTTGATCAGGAAGTAAAAGCCATCAACAAACATCTCGCTGTTGCCATAAAGGCCTTCCTCGAAGGTGTCCGTGCCGCCAACCTTATTAATAACGCCGCCAAATTTCTGCATGACGTTCATATCTTTCAATACAGCATTGTAGGCTTCATTCTGTTGCTGCCGTAATTCGCAACCATAAACGATGGCATCCCCAAGGGAGCCAATGCCGATTTGCAACGTACCACCGTCTGCAATCAGCGTGCTGGCGTGCAGGCCAATCATATGATCCACAGTACTGACAGGCATATTGGGCGGTGCGAACAGGTCGGAATAGTATTCCTTGTTGTTAACCACAATGTCGAACATGTCTTCTTCGATGATGGCGTCATTGACCATAAAAGGCAGGTTTTCGTTGACCTGGCCAATCAAAAGTATGGGTTCGCCGGCCTGTTTTCGCATGATCAGCTCGGGCAGCAGATCCCTGGTGGTTTCCGGGTTGCAGCTCATGCTGAATTGGTCTTTGCCATCCACGGTTCGATGGGCAAGCATCTGGGCTACTACATTTACACCCAATGCCAATAGATCTCGCACAGAGTGGGTGTAGTTGGTGCTGATGTAGTTCTGCTGGGCCTGATCAACTCCCAGCATGGAACCGGATTTGAAGAAAAATTCGTGAATTTCGATGTTGTCCGGTACGGTGCCTGCGCGCAGCTCTCGCGTGTAATCAAGGCCTGGATAATTGCCAAATACCCGCTGCAGGAAAGGGCCGAGGAAGCGTTTTTGCAAACCTTTACCTGGATCAGGCACTTCCAGCGACAGTGCAGTTGCTATGGTTAGCTTCAGCGTTGGGTCGGCTTTTGCACGCCGATAAAGCTCGTTGATCAATTCAGGCGGTTTGCCTAATCCCAATGGCAAACCTATGCGTATATCTTTACCGATGGTTTCAATAATGTGGTCGACGCATTTTTCAACGCTGGAGTGATGGATAGGTATTGTCATTCTTCTCGTTTCCTGGATGAGACTTACGCAAAATATGCCTCATAACACTGGGATTGCATATGATCGAAGTCAGATTTTGTCCTTAAATCAGCCCTAGTCGGTCAGTATTGGCGTAACTACGATGTGGCGAGCTTTATCGCTGGATACAGGCTCCTGAAACAGGTTTCCCTGCATCGTCTTACAGCCCAGTTTCAATAGATAGTCTTTCTGGTGGGATGTTTCAACGCATTCGGCTACCAGGTTAAGGTTTAATCCGCTAGCCATAGCACTGATGGCGCTGACGATACAGGCGTCTCCACTTTGGTACTGATTGCCGATTTGCCGTAAGAACGATTCGTGCAGCTTTATGGTGTTTAGTGGCAGCTGGTGCAGGCAGCTTAAAGGTGAGTAGCCTGTCCCGAAATCATCGACCGAAATGGAAAACCCCAACCGGCTGAGGCGCTTGAGCTTGGCTGTAACCAATGATTGATCACGTATCAGGAGCTCTTCAGTGATTTCTAGCTCAATCTGATTGGGTGAGATGTCATGAGTCTTAACCGCACTCATAAGCATGTTTTCGAAGTCCAGATGCTCAACCTGTTTGGGCGAAAAATTAACAGCAATTTTAAGAATAGGGTTTGCCCAGTCCTGCAGATCGGCACAGGCCCGATCCATCACCCATGCACCAAGGTCAATAATTATGCCTGTCTCTTCTGCAACCTGCAGGAAATCGGACGGTGTTAATGTGCCTCGTTCGGGGTGCTTCCAGCGAAGGTAGGCTTCTAACGCATAGACTTGGGATGTCTCGACATTAAAGATTGGCTGGTACTCAAGAAAGAGCTCCTGGTTTTCAATGCATTGCCGAAGATCGTGCTCTGTATTGAGCCGCTCGGTATAGGATTGATTCATTTTTTCGTTAAAAAACTGCAATCCGTTTTTGCCATTGGCTTTGACATGGTACATGGCAATATCGGCATTCTGTATCAGTTGATCCAATTGATGGCCGTGATCGGGGTTTAAAGCAATGCCTATGGATCCGCTGACATACAATTCATGCTGTTCAATGTAAAAGGGCTGTTTCAATTCATGGAGAATCTTTTTGGCAATGGTTGCAGCATCATCCTGATTGCGAATATTGGGTAAGAGTAACGTAAATTCGTCACCTCCGAAGCGAGACAGTGTGTCTCCTTCCCGCAAGGTTCCGCTGATGCGTCGAGCAACTGCCTGAATTAGTTGATCCCCAACATTGTGGCCTAGTGAGTCATTGATCAGTTTGAAGCGATCCAGATCCACAAACATAACGGCAACTTTTGATCCGTTGCGCTTACCATGAGATATCGCCAGTGATAGTCGATCCCGAAACAGTGAGCGATTGGGCAGGCCGGTAAGCATGTCATGGTATGCCTGAAAACGCATGAGAGATTCGGCATGTTTGCGATCAGTTATATCCCGTGCAATGCCATAGGTTCCTTTATACAGTTGCTTGCCACTGCGACGGTCGGCTTCGTAAATTCCCATGGCGCTGACCTCAAATGGCATCGACAGGGAAGTGCTGGAGCCATCGCCATTCAGGCAGAGCCTTTTTCTGAGGTGGATTTCATTACGTTGCGCCTCCCGTTTGACGGCACGCCGTTCATCAAACACATGAGGGTGCTGCTTGTGTTCATCCTCGCTCATCAAAACGCTGAAATGCTTACCGATCAGATCCCGCTTGCTGGTGTTCAACAAGGTTTCAACCTGATCGTTTATAAAAGAAATGTTGCCGCGTTCGTTTAATATATAAATGATATCGGGAGAATGGTTCACCACGAACCGGTGCATTTTCTCTGATTGCTGAATTCGTTCTTGCAGGGTGTTGAACTCAAAGTTCAGGCGTCGCTGCTCCAGCGCTTCTTTGATGGTTTTGTCCAGCTCCAGCGGATTATAGGGAGAACTGACCAGATACATGGAAGGGTGGCGCAATTTGGTAGAGAATTCGGAGAACTGTTTGGGGTCGCAGATTGTAATAACCGGCAGATGCGGGCGCTTATCGCGGATGAAATACAGTAATTGCGTCCACTTTTCTGGCCCATTTTGGGCGTTTAACAAAATCAGGTCGAAGTTGGACTTTTGTAAAGACTCCAGTGCAGAGTCAGCGCTGTCCACAGCGTTAGCACGATGACCCAGTGATTCAATGAATCTCTTCAGGTTCACTTGGGCATGCTGATTTTCGTTAATTAACAAGAGGTTGTGCGTATATCCTTGCGTTATTCTTGTTGTCATTTAAGGCTCGCAGGGTTATCTGATCGAGTATGTCTTACAGGCAGCGAATTCAGGGCGCTAACCTAAGACGAGTAAAGTATAAGGCCGTGCGCGATTCATGAGCAATCCTGATGGATGACAAAATTCAGAAAAGATTTGCGCAAAATAATAAAGCAGTCTCAATGCACTGTAATAAGGCGGTAATGGAGTTGGGTTAAAAAAAGAGGGTGAGAAAGCTGTCTGCCAAGTAAATCAATAACTTAGCAAGAAAAATGTTTGCCTGACTGGCGAAATATGTTCTACATTCTTAATAAATTAAACCAGAAAATGATCAACGCGGGAACCCTTGTTCCGCAATTAGTGTTAGGGAGATCAACAAGGGGATTCAACACCTCAAACCTTCAGATATTCACTGGGACGTCAATTAGGGAGGTACGGAAGACAGCAACACGGTTATCAACCGGGAACTAATAAATATTCTTCTTGAGGAAAGCGAATGAGTGTCAACGCAGAAAGTACAAAGAAGGCTTATGTAATCGATACCAACGTTTTGATTCACGATCCGAACTCTATTCTCAATTTCGACGAGCATTTGGTCGTCATTCCTATCACCGTGCTAGAAGAACTCGATAAGCTAAAAAACGGAAACAAATCCATCGCCGCGGATTGTCGTTCAGCCATTCGGCTGATTGATAGTGTCATTGCCGATAGCCCTACGGAACGACTGCAGCATGGGGTGCCCATTCCCAGAAATAATGGCACCAGTCATTTGGGCAAGCTGGCTATCCTTATGAATAAAACCGGTGAACCACCGGAAGCGTGCCTGCCTAACGACAACAATGACAACAAAATTATTAATCGTGTGGTGCAGATGCAGTTAGAGCACCCCGAGTATAAGTATGTGTTGGTAACCAAGGACATTAATATGCGCCTAAAGGCGCGCGGGTGTTGTATCCATGCAGAGGATTATCACAACGATCAGTTGATCTCTGATGTTAAGCAGCTAACCACCGGTTATCATGAGTTTAGTGGTTCGTTTTGGGATGGCGTGTCCCACGTGGATACCATCCAGCGAGAAAACGGCACTTATCATTCGTTATCACGGAGTGTATTTGACGGCCCGTTGTTCATCAATCAGTACATTCTGGATGATTTGGAGTTTCTGGCGCGCATTGAGGAGGTCACCGATGAGCATGTGTTGATTAAACACATCAAGCGCGAATCCATTATGCACCAGCAGGCCTGGGGGCTGAAGCCGCGCAATATTTATCAGGCAATGGCGCTCCACGCCTTGCTGGACAATGATGTACACTTAGTCAATCTCACGGGGCCTGCAGGGTCAGGCAAAACCATTCTGGCTTTAGCTGCCGCCATTGAGATGACCGTAGCGCATAAGCAATACAATAAGATCATCGTGACCCGCTCTACGCCGCCTTTGGCAGAGGATCACGGCTTTTTACCAGGAACGGAAGAGGAAAAAATGGATCCCTGGCTGGGGGCGATCACGGATAATATAGAGGCGCTACACATTCAAGATGAAAGTCCGCAAGGCAGCATCGAATATGTAAAATCCAAGGCTAATATCCAGTTTAAAGCCTTAAATTATATTCGTGGCCGTAGTTTTCAGCGCAGCCTGATTTTGATTGATGAATCCCAAAACCTTACACCGCATCAAATGAAAGCCATCATCACTCGGGCTGGCGAGGGCAGTAAGGTGATCTGTTTGGGCAACCTGGCGCAGATTGATACGCCGTATTTAAGCCCCATCAGTTCGGGGCTGACCTATATGACTGAACGTTTCAAAGGGTTCAAGCACAGCACCAGTTTACGGCTTAACGGTATTCCGCGCTCCTTGCTGGCAGAGTACGCAGAAGCTAATCTTTAACGGTATTCAGGCGGAAGCGGCCCGCTCAGTCGGGCCGTTGTTCGTTGTTAAGTCTGCATTCATTATCCAAGGGGACTTGTTGTGCATCATTTTTTTGCCTATATAACAAAGCTCAAATACATTGTACGCTGGGGGCTGAAGCGTAATGTGGAAAACGAGAACGTTAAGGAACACAGTTTTGATGTAGCCACCATAGCCCATGCGCTGGCATTGATTCGTAATTGCTATTTTGGGGGTAAGCTGGATGCGAACCAGATCGCGGTAATCGCCATGTATCATGACGCTTCGGAGGTGCTTACAGGGGATTTGCCTGGGCCGATCAAGTATTTCAATCCTACAATAGCTGAAGCCTACAAAGAGGTTGAGAAAGCGGCCAAGACCAAGTTGCTGACCATGCTGCCTGATGAATTGCAGGACGATTATGCCCCCCTGATTCAAGATCACTTGTTACCGGCGGATACGCGCAAGTTATTGAAGGCTGCGGATGTTCTGTCGGCGTATATTAAATGCATTCAGGAAGTTGAATCGAATAATCACGAATTTCAGGTTGCCAAACAGCGGGTAGAAGGGATGCTTGGAGAGTATGATTTGCCTGAGGTGGCGTATTTTATGGAGAAGTTTTTGCCCAGCTTTCGTTTGACCCTGGATGAGCTTGGTTAATCGTAGCGATTCAGTCCAATAGCAGTCGGTCTATAATCAACCCGTAAAAGCCGCTGGTGCCCTCGCTACTGAAATACCAGCCAATATGCTGGTGGCACCGGGCACAAAAGCAGTGCTCCCAGGCGAATCCTTCAAACCAGCTGAAGACTACCGTTGGTTTACCGCCTGTTACCCCTCCTTCAACTGCGCTATAGGTTTGCAAGTCGAAGCCTATTCCTTCCGGGTTGGTGAAAAAATGATTGGTATCGCCTTCTATGGGGGTAAGGTAGTCGTTACTGGTGAGATAATTCAAGCAGGCCTTACAACGCACCCGGTTGCGTACAGGCTTCAGTTTGTCGCCAGATTGCAGCTCTGGATCCAGCGCTAGCAGCCATTCTTTAAAAGGGGCGGGTGGTGCATCGTTCTCGAGACAGTGCATGGCTTTACTTATGGATTGGTTAGGCAAGAAAGTTTAGCACTGACAGAGAGGCTGTACCAAACTTGAGGAAACTGAATTTAAAATAGCCAGAAACAAAGAGCCCCCGGAGTGCGGGGGCTAAAAAACGCAGGAGAAGAAAAATCTACTTATCAGGCTGACAGCTTGGCGCGCAATTCCTGAGTCTTGGCCTGAACTTCACGCAGTTGAGCGGATACGGTTTCACGCACCTCGGCAATGCGAGGCTTAACGTCCTTGGCATAGGCTTTTTCAGCTTGCTGCTTGGCGTATGCTGAAATCATCGTGGTGTTCCAGTTCAAACGGAAACGGTTGTCATAGGTGGCGACATCCAGGTTACGCAAAAAATCACGGACGCTGGGGTTGGCTTTACGTAGCTCAGCCACCAGTTCATTGAGATCAATCTTTTTGGTGCTGGTATCTACACCCAGCTCTTTCAGTATGCGCTGGCCTTCCTCTTTGGCGACTTCCAAACCTTTACCCAATTCAACCTGCAGCTTTTCACCTTGCTTTTTAAACTGGTTCAGTTGAACTTTGACTTTATCTTGAATCATGGGGGCCCTCACCGGTGCGATATTGAGATTGCTGAACAATGGGCGGAATCATAGGGTAAAAAATTAGAATGTTCTTACTAATTTGGGTACGTTGGTTCAAACTCCGCAGGCTGAATAAGGGCAAGGTGTTTCGGATATGGGTAAATTATTGATTATTATAGGGGTTGTTGTGGTGCTGATAGGCTTGGTATTGGTGTATGCACCAGGCCTGTTGAGCTGGTTCGGTAAGCTGCCTGGGGATTTGCGCTGGGGGAACGAAAACGGTGGTGTGTTTTTCCCCGTTACATCCATGATCATCATAAGCGTGGTGCTTACTTTGATCATGAATGTGCTGGGGCGGCATTAGCCGGGATACTTACTGTTCCGGGTGTGCCAGCTCGGCCCACAGGTCATGTTCATCGGATTGGAATATCTTGGCGGTTACCAGGTCGCCGGGCATCAGTTCTGTTTCGCCATTCAGGAATACCAGTCCGTCGATTTCCGGGGCATCGGCTGCTGTGCGGCCAACGGCGCCTTCTTCGTCCACTTCGTCAATGATGACCTCCATGGTTTTGCCGATTTTGGTTTGCAGGCGCTTGGCTGATATGCGGGATTGTACCTCCATGAAGCGCTCAAAACGCTCTTGCTTTACTTCCTCTGGCACGGCGCCGTCGATTTCGTTGGCCTTGGCGCCTTCTACCGCGGAGTATTTGAAGCAGCCCACCCGATCCAGCTGTGCTTCTTCCAGCCAGTTCAACATGATCTCGAAATCCTGCTCAGTTTCACCGGGGAATCCTGTAATGAAAGTGCTGCGCAAGGTGAGGTCAGGGCAGATTGCACGCCATTTGTGGATACGTTCCAAGGTGTTTTCCGCATGGGCCGGGCGTTTCATGGCCTTCAAGACCGAAGGGCTGCCGTGTTGGAATGGGATGTCCAGATAGGGAAGAATTTTCCCATCGGCCATCATGGGGATAATATCGTCAACATGGGGGTAGGGGTACACATAGTGCAGGCGAACCCACACGCCAAATTCACCCAGTGCAGCGCACAGTTCTTTCATGCGGGTTTTTATCGGGGTTCCTTGCCAGAACCCAGTGCGATATTTGGTATCAACGCCATAGGCGCTGGTATCCTGAGATATTACCAATAGCTCCTGTACACCGGCCTTCACCAGTCTTTCCGCTTCTTCCATCACATCGCCGATAGGTCGGCTCACCAGATCGCCTCGTAAGGAAGGGATGATGCAGAAGGTACAGCGGTGGTTACAGCCTTCTGATATTTTCAGATAGGCGTAGTGGCGCGGGGTCAGTTTGATGCCTTGTGGTGGAACAAGGTCTGTAAAGGGATCGTGGGTTTTGATCTGCGGCACGTATTTATGGACGGCGCCTACTACTTCCTCGTAGGCCTGGGGCCCCGTCACGCTTAGCACGCCTGGGTGTATTGACGTGATTTGCTTGGCGTCACCGCCCATGCAGCCGGTCACGATCACTTTGCCATTTTCTTGCAGGGCTTCGCCTATTGTTTCTAATGATTCCCGTTTGGCGTCGTCAATAAAACCACAGGTATTGACGACCACAACGTCGGCGTCCTGGTAGGTGGGCACTATGTCGTAGCCATCGATTTTCAATTGAGTCAGGATGCGTTCTGAGTCTACCAGGGCCTTGGGGCACCCCAGTGAGATGAATCCTACTTTCTTTTGGCTGTCGCTCATAAGTACTTGTTACTCTTGAAACTTGTTGCGGGTGGGAATTCGATTGCCATGCTTTGGGAACGGCAAAAAGCGCAGTAGTTTGGTTATTGCGGCTAATATTGTCAAATGAATGATGTATTCCGGTGCCTGTTCAGGCCAATTGTAGCGAAGAATGCAAAGTCTTTGAAAAAATTGTTGACTCGTTTCCTGAGCCTCCTTAAAATTCGCGCCCATAACAAGCGGGTGTAGCTCAGTGGTAGAGCCCTTCGTTGCCAACGAAGATGTCGTGAGTTCGAATCTCATCACCCGCTCCAAAATATGAAAGGCCCGGTTCCAGTAATGGTTCCGGGCTTTTTGTTTTAGATGTCTGGTTGGGGGAGTGTTGACGCCCTCACTTTATCTAATATCTTGCACAGGTCTTCTGCTGCATCGACGGTGCGTGGAGACGAGCGTGTGTACACATCCTGATTGACGAAGAACAGCATGTCATTTTTTATGGCGTCCATGCTGCCCCAGTGCTGCCACTTTTGTTTCCAATCCTTGATTGAGCGTTTACCGTGATGGCCGCCGGTAAGCATTACCTGCGGGTTGCGAGTCACAATGGCTTCTACACTGACAATTGGCGAGGGATCGCTGAGGTCGGCAAATATATTGATGCCACCACACAGACTGTACAGATCAGAGATGAAGTGGCCGCCACCAAGGGTGTAGAGCGGGTCTTCCCATACCTGATAAAACACTTTTATCGGGGGTTTGTGAGCATGCTGGGCCCTTAGCGCTGCGCGACGCTCGTCGTATGTGTCTGCTGCCTGATTTGCGGTGAACTCGGTACCCGCTAACACACCAAATTGACGAATGTTGCGGGCGATGCTGTCCATGGTTTTTGGTTCACTCAGATACACAGGTACGTTAAGCAGGGCGAGTTTCTCAACGGTTTCTGCGCTGTTTCCTGAGTACCAACCGATGATCAGATCAGGGTTAAGGGATAAAATGCGTTCAAAGTTTACCTGGTTATAGCTACCAACCAGGGGAATCTTTTTGGCAGCCTCGGGGTAGTCGCTATAACTTACCGTGCCGACAATTCGATCTCCCGCGCCGGCGGCAAAAAGCGCTTCTGTTATATGTGGCGCTAACGAAATAATGCGTTGAGCCGGGTTACTCAGATGAACCCGCCGTTCTGCATCGTCGGTCAACTCGATGGGGGAGGCCTGTGATGGGCTACTTAATGCACCAGTCAATACAGCGCTAAGGGCTGTGCACAGCAGTAGATTAAACCGCTTCACTTTGGGCTCCTGCCAGCGGTTGACCTTCGGATATCCGATCCGTGGGAGCCGTATTCTGCGTGGGACTTGTCTGGGGCTTTGGGTGAATAAAGCGTGACAATAAGATCATCATGCTTGGCAGGAACAAGAAGTCGAATACCAGTGCAATTATTATGGTCATGGACACCATGATGCCCAGTATCGCATTAACGTTAAAATCCGATAACGCCAGCATGCCAAATCCCAGGCTCAGTACCACGGTGGTGGTTACCAAGGCTGCCCCCACGTGTTCGAAAGCGTAGTGGATGGCTTGTTCCACATTGCCATGCTCCTGATAGCCGCGCAGGTACTTAGCCATAAAGTGGACGGTATCGTCCACCACAATGCCCAAGGTGATACCGAAAACCACCGCAACGGCGAGGTTGACCTCACCAACAAACATGCCCCAGATACCCAGCATGATGGCTGCCGGGAACGCATTGGGGATAATGCTGAGCACACCCAGTTTCCATGACCCAAGGGCCAAAACAAGAATCATTGATATGATGATAGTGGCGATGACCGTTCCGTTGATCATGCTTTCAATATTCTTTTGCCCTATGGTGGCGAACATGATGGAAGGACTGGCACCTATCGCGGTCATTTCCGGGGCGTTTTCTGCAAACCACGCCTGTGCTTTAGCTTCCATGTCGATTATGTCCTTGGCTTTTGCGCCCTTTATACTGACCGTAATGCGCATTGCGGATTTGTTCATGTCCACTTGGTTGTTCACATCCATACCAAAAGGCAGCGACATTTCGTAAAGCAGTTGATACTGCGATGCGTGCTCGCGACTTTCTGGCAGGCGGTAGAAAGCAGGATCATCTCCATTCATGTTTCTGTTGAGGCGTTTCAGCACGTCGGTAAACGTGAATACATGGGTTACCATGGGTTGTTGACGATACCAATTTGCGAATTCATCTACTTTTTGCAGGTATTGCGGGCTGTTTATGCCTTGTTCTGAGCCTGATTCCAGCGCATATTCGATGATGTTGACGCCGTTTAGATTGGCTTCGGTGAAATCAGCGGCTTTGCGTACTTCTAATGTCTCTTTGAAGTAGCCGAAATTGTCGTCATTGAGTTCATTCTGACCGATGAAACTAATACAAAAGACCGCAATCCCCAGGCTGATGAAAAACAGCTTCTTGGGGTGGCGCAGCGTGAAGTCTGCCAGCTTGCTGAACTGTGCGGTGCGTTCAGTATCTATGGCAGGTGCTTTGCGGGTAAACCACAGAATCAGTTGGGGCATGACCGTTAACGTAAACAAAAAGGCGAAGAACACACCGATTGCCGCCACCACGCCCAGCTCTCTAAACGGAGGGGATTCGCTGGACTGCATACTGAGAAACCCGATTGCAGTGGTTAGACTGGTGAGGAATATTGGTTTGGCGTTGACATCCAAGCTGCCTTTTAAGGCTTCTACTTTTTCCATTCCTTTTCTAAGGCCCATCATGTAATAGGAAAGTAGATGTATGCAGTCAGCAACCGCCAGGGTAAGAATGATGATGGGAGCAGCGAAGTTGATGTTATTGATCGGCATTCCAATCCAGCCCATAGCGCTGACCGCAGTGACCACACTGAATATGATGATCAGAACTGTGATAACGGTACCGGACACCGAACGCAATAACAGGCCGACCAACAACACTATAATCAACAGCATGAGTGGAATCAGCGTTTCTGAATCCTTTTGATTCATCTCATTAAAGGCATTGTTGAGTGGTGTAACCCCTGTGATCATGATTTGCAAGCCAGGGTGCTTCTCTGCAAATTCCTGGCGAATGGAGCGCACTTTTTCCATTACCACCGGAATGGCCATAGTCTGATCTTCTGGCAGGTTGAGCTGGATGTTCAGTGCGCTGACATGGCCCGTCGGGGAAATCAAGCGATGCACCAACAGCGGCTCATTAAGGGCAATTTCTTTACGCTGGTTGATCTCTTCTGCGGAAAGAGAGAGCGCATCCTGCACCAAATCCTCAACCATGAGATCGTCGCCATCAACGGCGGTGTTCTGAAAGTTGGTGATGGAATCCACGCGTTGAGAATAGGGGATCTGCCATGCTGCTTCGGTTAGTTCTTCGATGGCATGAAGGTTTTCACGGTTGAAAATTTCACCGTTGGCAGGGTTCACAACCAGCAGCACATTGTCACTGGCACTGAAACGATTCTGGATCATTTCGTTGGCGACCAGCTGCGGGTTATCCGCTTCAAAAAAGATCTTATAATCAGATTTGACGGTGAGCTTGGTTGCCCCGAAGGCAAGAAACGCCACAGCAAGGATGCTCAAAATAAACAGAGGCAGTCTGTACTGTACAAGCCAATGAGATATTGGATGATGCATGTTGATACTTCCTCTCAATCCGTTGAGCTAGGTTGGTGAAGGTGGTTGTATGCGGCTTCGATAGTGGCGCTGTAATCTTTTTCGGTGCTTAAAGGCTGCCAGTTGTAGCCATCCAGCAGGCAGCTGATCTGGGATAATACGAGATGATGGCTGGGTGACAAGGTTAATCCATTCACCATATCGCGCGCATGATCCAGCACCAATAGCCCGAAGTTCATGGCCCACAAACCATAGCAAATGTCATCTATGGTGCTTGCTTTGGGCAATTGTAAATCGCCGCACTGTACTGCGTGGTCGATAACGCCGCGCATGTGGTTGATTACCAGGTTGTCTACCTGTTTCATCTTCTCCAGTCTTTCGGGAGAGGCTTTTTCGCGAATGTTGTTGGTGCGCGCGGCAATTAACAGGTCGAATTCTTCTGGGTAGCTTAGTGTGTACAGTTGATAGCCAATGCCCAGACACATGATCTGTTCACGGCTGGTTCCCTGGAAGGTTTCTGCCAGGCTGAACATCTTGTGCAAGTGACCCAGGCTATCCAGGCACAGGCCACACAAAATATCTTCTTTACAGGTGAAATGCTTATACACAGTGCCTTTGGCGTACTCGGTAAGCTCTGCAATCTTGTCCATCGTAAGGCCTGAATGGCCGTCTTGTCGGATGATGCTGCGGGCGGTGTCGATGAACAGCTGTTCTCGCTGTTCAAATTCCCGCTGACGTCGGGTCTGGGTGTTCAAATTGGATGCTCCGTTAAAGAGTGACGTTTCGTCATGTTTTCAGGATTGGTATCCCAAAGTCAATACGTTAATCTGTTAAACTCTTTTAAAGTATGATGTTTGATTGTTCGTGGGGGCAGTAACGGTTTGGAAAATAAGGCAATTTTGGAGCATCTTCATCCAACGATGATCCCTTCTTTAGAGCAGGTGCCAAGACATGTGCCCTGCGTGTTGCTGACTCGGCACTCTATTCGAGAACAGCCCAAGAATCGTTTCGCCGGTTACGACATACCGCTGACTGCAGAAGGTATTGAGCTGGCACGTGAGTGGGGTCGCAACCTCGACAGGCCGATCAGCGCACTTTTTTCAAGCCCTGTGGGGCGTTGTATCAAAACCGCTGAAGCAATGGCGGAGGGTGCTGGTGTTGAACTGCCCATTCTGACCCATGGCAGTTTGGTCGAACCTGGCAGTTATGTGAAAGACCTGCCGGTGGCGGGGCCATATTTTATGAAGCTGGGGCCGTTGGCCTTTGCTCGCAAGCATTTGCGCAATGAGGTTCGAGGTGTGTTGTCGCCTAAGGAGGGAGCCTTGCAGCTTATTGAGCATATGATGGATGGTTTGCAGCACCCCGGATCTTTTTCGGTGCATGTTACTCACGATACCATTCTGGCCTCATTTATCTATTTTCTGCGCAGCGAGTCGGAGATTGATGAGCCTCATTGGCCCTGGATGATGGAGGGCGCGTTCCTGTGGTTCGATTGTGATATTCTGCACTGGCTTTGGCGCGGCGAGGCGGGCAGCCTCCATCTCGATCAGCTCGCTTGAGGCAGCGGTAACCGTCCTGTGCTGCGCTGGCGCCTGATGTTTGTTTTCGTATAATCCACTTCCACGCATTTATTAGATCAGACCTACCATGACTATTGCATTAGCTGTTTCAGATCTGAAGAAAACCTATTCGGGCGGGTTCGAGGCTCTTAAGGGAATCAGTTTTCAAGTTCAATCGGGTGATTTTATGGCGTTGCTTGGGCCCAACGGAGCAGGAAAATCCACCACGATCGGCATTATCAGTTCTCTGGTCAATAAGTCGTCTGGTTCTGTGAGGATTTACGGTCAGGATATCGACCAGGATTTCGCTGCCGCCAAGATGAATATCGGTATTGTGCCTCAGGAATTCAACTTTAATCAGTTCGAAAAAGTTGGCGACATATTACGTACCCAAGCGGGGTACTTTGGTATAGATCAGAAGACAGCAGCCGAACGTGCCGAAAAATACCTTAAGCTGTTGGGGTTGTGGGATAAGCGAGATGATCGCTCACGCATGCTGTCCGGCGGTATGAAGCGGCGATTGATGATTGCGCGTGCCTTGGTGCATGAGCCCAAACTGCTGGTATTGGATGAACCTACGGCAGGTGTTGATATTGAATTACGTCGTTCCATGTGGGTGTTTCTGCAGCAACTGAACAAGCAGGGAACCACCATCATCCTTACCACCCATTACCTGGAAGAGGCCGAGCATCTTTGTCGCAGCATTGCAATCATCGATCACGGACAGATAATCGAGCAGTGCTCTATGAAAGCATTCCTGGCTCGTTTGGATAAAGAGACATTGGTGTTGGATTTGGGTCAGGATATTTCTGTTGCGCCTGTCCTTGATGGGGCCCGGACTACATTAGTGGATGCCCATACCCTTGAAGTCGAGGTGTCTAAGCAGGCGCCTTTGAATGATATTTTTACTCGTTTGAGCGAATTGGGTATTGCTGTTACCAGTATGCGCAATAAGGCCAATCGCCTGGAAGAGTTATTTGTGTCGATGGTTGAGAGGAACGCTTGATATGAATTGGCAGCAGAAATTCAATGCGTTTAATACTATCGTAACCAAGGAAATACGCCGTTTTATGCGGATATGGATTCAAACTTTGATTCCGCCGGCGATTACGATAGCGCTGTATTTTGTTATTTTCGGTGAGTTGATAGGTCGGCGTATCGGACAGATTGGTGATTACTCTTATATGGAGTACATCGTACCCGGTTTGATTATGATGTCGGTCATAACCAATTCTTATTCCAATGTGGTGTCCTCATTTTTCAGTACCAAGTTTCAGCGTAGTATTGAGGAAATGTTGGTTTCGCCTATGCCCAACTATATAGTGATAGGCGGTTTTGTGCTCGGTGGGGTGGCACGTGGATTGGCAGTTGGTGTTATTGTTACGGCGCTGTCGCTGTTCTTTACTCAATTGGCCGTAGAGAACATATTTATAACGATAACAATGGTGGTGTTGACTGCCATCTTGTTCTCGTTGGGTGGCTTTATCAATGCGGTCTATGCCAGATCCTTTGATGACATCTCTATTGTGCCTACGTTTGTACTGACTCCGTTAACGTATTTGGGTGGGGTGTTCTACTCTGTAAGTATGTTGCCCGATTTTTGGGAGGGAGTGTCCAAGGCCAATCCTATTGTTTATATGGTGAATGGTTTTCGCTATGGAATTCTCGGTATATCCGATGTTAATGTCGGATTGGCCTATGGCATGGTTATTTTGTTTATAGTGGCGCTCTATTGTTGGGCTCATTGGTTGTTAAAAAACGGCGTGGGAATCAGAAGTTAATATGAGCGATCAACAACATGGCCCATTAGGGCAATCCAGTGCGTATCCTGATCAATATGATCCTGCACAGTTGCATGCCATTCCCAGGAAGCTGGGGCGTTTGGAAATCGGGGTGGGCGAGGAATCACTGCCGTTCCATGGAGCGGATGTGTGGAATGCTTACGAACTGTCCTGGTTGAATCCAAAAGGTAAACCGGTGGTGGCGCTTATGTTTATGGTGGTGCCCGCTAATTCCCCGAACATCGTCGAATCCAAATCCCTTAAACTCTATCTCGGCTCGTTTAACCAAACGGTTATGGCATCTGTGGGGCAGGTGATCGATACGATTGCTGCAGACATTGGCAAGGTGGTGGGTGCAAAGGTTAGGATTGAGCTTACTGAGCTAGCCTGGCAGGGGAGGTTTGAGGTTGTCTCCTTGCCTGGCCGTTGTATTGATGATTTGGATGTTGATGTCAGTGCTTATGAGGTGGACTCTTCGTTACTGACAACTGAGGATCAGTTTGTTCAGATTCAGCTGCATAGCCATCTGTTGCGTTCCTGTTGCCCTGTTACCGGCCAGCCTGATTGGGCCAGTGTATTGATTGAATATTCAGGTAATAAAATATGTGAAGAAGGGCTGCTGAAATATCTTATTTCGTTCCGTAGCAATCAGGAGTTTCATGAGCAGTGCGTGGAGCGAATTTTTATGGATATTAGTCGTCAGTGCAAGCCTGAAACGTTGAGTGTGTATGCACGTTATACCCGTCGTGGTGGCATCGACATCAATCCATTTCGCAGCAGTGATCCGCGGTCGATGGCAAATCTGCGTTTGGTTCGCCAGTAGTTGATTATCCGGCCGGGCCCAGAGGTAGCCCAGCCGCAATCCAGATGGCAAATACAATACTCCAACCCAGCAGGAACGTAATGGAATAGGGCAACATCAGTGACATGATGGTGCCTACACCCAAGTCTGGTTTATAGCGTTGCATAAACGCCACCACTACCCCGAAGTAGGGCATCAAGGGTGTGATAATGTTGGTGCTGCTATCCCCCACTCGATAGGCGGCTTGCACTTGTTCGGGGGCTATGCCCAACAGTAAAAACATGGGGATGAATACCGGTGCCAATAATGACCATTTGGCAGACGCGCTTCCTACCAACAGGTTAATGAACGCAGCCATCACGATAAAAATTGACAACAGGATCACCGGGGATAGGGATAGTGCCTGTAGCCAGTTGGCACCCTTGATCGCCAGAACCATACCCATATTGGACCAGCCGAAGTAATTCACAAACTGGGCTGCGAAAAACATCAGCACCAGATAGCTTGCCATGGTGGCGAAGGTGTCTTCCATATCCTTTATGATGCTGCCCTTGCTGTTATAGCGCTGCACGGTCATGCCGTAGGCGATGCCACACAGTGCGGCGATCAGGGAGATGACCGTAACAATGCCTTTCATGAAGGCAGATTGGGTGATTGAATGGGTGGCTGGATCTCTCAGGATGCCACTTTCAGGTATCAGGCCCACCGCGATGAGGGTGATACTGACAGCAAACACCAGCCCTGCATTACGTAAGCCCGTTGTGCGCAACCGGGACAGCTGCGCTTGCGGCGCAACCGGTTTATCCTGTTGCCATTGGGGCAGTGCCGGAAGCGTGATCTTTTCGGTAATGATTGTTCCCAGCAAGGTGATCAAAAACGTAGACATTACGATAAAGTAATAATTGGCTACGACGCTGACATCTCGCTCTGGGTCTACCAAGTGGGCTGCCTCAGTCGAGATGCCTGCCAGTACGGCATCCACTGGCCCGATTAATAAATTTGCACTGTAGCCACCGGATACACCGGCAAATGCTGCTGCCATCCCCGCCAGCGGGTGTTTGCCCGCACTGGCAAATACTATCCCGGCCAAGGGTATCAGCACCACGTAGCCGGCATCGGCCGCCAGGCTGCTCATTACTCCTGCGAACACAACAATGGCAGACAAGGTCTGTCCACCAGCTTTTGCTACCAGTCTGTGTAGTAATGCAGCCAGTAACCCCGACTTTTCTGCAATGCCTAACCCAAGCATGGCCACCAGCACGGTACCAACGGGGGCAAACTGGGTGAAGTTGCTGACACTGCTGGTGAGCACTCTGTGCAGACCATCCTGGCTGAGCAGGTTGGTAACCGCGATGGCGGTGTTTTGGGTGGGGTGAATTGCGCTTACCCCCAGCATTGATAGTGCCCAGGATAGAACCAACACCAGCAGGCTGAACCAAATAAATAAGGTTGTGGGGTGGGGGAGTTGATTGCCGAGGGTTTCGACGCGAATTAGAAACCTGAGCATCGGCCGTTGCTTCATATTAGACGATCAACTTATCACGGATACGTTTTGCAGCCTCTTCCAGTGCTTCTACCACTATATCCTTGTCATAGTTACGGATTTTGTCGATGTCTACGAACAGGGTGAATCCGTCTTTTTCGCATTCAAGGAAGCTCTGTGAGGCTCCGAGCTCTTTACGAAGATCTACTATTTCGAAAATGGGCACCGTTTTGCTGAAGCCTTTTACATTTATCTGCCCGCGATCCCGGCACATGATTACATCACGCACCAGGTTGTAAGTGGATTCTGCAATCAGAATCTCGCCTGGCTGCGCCACAGACTCAAGGCGGCTGGCCAGATTCACCTCGCGGCCAATGATGGTGTAATCCATGCGGGTTTCGGCACCAAAGTTACCCACTGTGCAATAGCCGGTATTGATGCCCATGCGTACTTGCAGGGGTTTGCTTATGCCTTCTTTGCGCCATTGCTGCCGTAATAATTTCATTTTTTTGCGCATTTCCAGCGCCATCGATACACAGGCAATGGCATCCTGTTTTTGTCCGCGAGAGGTAGGATCACCGAAGAATATTAATATGGCATCACCCACGAACTTATCGATGGTGCCGCCATATTTCAGTGCAATGCGAGACATCTCGGTAAAGTAGCTGTTAAGCAAGTCGGTCAGTGCTTCTGGCTGCAGCTCCTCGGAGATTTCTGCAAATCCTTTTATATCCGAGAAGAACACGGTCAGCTTTTTACGCTGAGTTTCCAGTTTCACATCGGTCTGCCCTGAGAAGATCGAGCCCCAGACCTGTGGCGGTAGATATTTGGAAAGTTTACGTGACAGGTTGGCGGATTCTTTCTGGCGCTTTTTCAGTTCGCCCTGGATCGACATCAGCGTTCTGGCTTGTTTGAACGAGAAATAGCCCAAAGCGGTGGAATACATGGTTACGCCGAACAGGCCCACGGTGAGGGTGAAAACATTGGGCGGTACGGGGGAAAATTCGGGCATTCCGACCACGGCCATGCCGATCACCGTGCCGATTACCAATGCCAGGCAGCTCACCAGCCAGCCGAAGATTCCGCCAATGGTAATGGTGCCAGCACTGACCAGGAAAAATAGAAACAGCGACAGGGCTGGGTTGAAGTGCAGC
>Ga0209555_10000532_pt1 | contig 32067 bp, 36 predicted proteins | sample SaaInl85LU_5_DNA_FD_184643 | JGI IMG/M metagenome (GOLD analysis project Ga0209555, IMG submission 184643) | Marine microbial communities from expanding oxygen minimum zones in the Saanich Inlet - ESP_85LU_5_DNA (SPAdes) (version 2) | ecosystem: Environmental > Aquatic > Marine > Intertidal... | reverse complement strand
CTAAGTAGAAAGTGGCGTATGTAATGGCAAGCCATGTAATTTGTGTGAAATAAGCGGTGGTATCTAGTTGAGGCATGTTTGTGTGTTTGTTTGTTTGACGAAAATAACAACCCATGTTTTACTCGCTTCTGCAGTGCGCCTCGAAGAGCTCCTCTGGAGAGAGAAACAAGCGGAGCACTCCGAAGATTGCGTTCCTTCGAAGAAAGGACTGCTTTATGATTGTGCAAACACATTGTTTGCTAAACCAAAAACGAATAAAACAAGTTGCTCCCATTGGAAGCAAAAAATCCTATACATATATGCACAGAATAATTAACCTTTCATCAGATTAATGAATTCTACCGCGACGGTTCCACGTGCACGATAATAAATCACAAGAAGCGCTAAACCAATAGCTGATTCTGCTGCTGCTACAGTTAAGATGAAAAGTGAGAAAACTTGACCAAGCAGGTCATCTACATACACTGAAAAAACTAAAAAGTTAAAATTCACTGCAAGTAGCATGAGCTCAATTGACATGAGCATCACAATAATGTTTTTGCGATTCAGGAAAATTCCCCATACGCCTAAAAGAAATAACGTACTAGAAAAGCCAAGATAGTGCATGGGATTCATAAAACGTTCATTTATATAGCAAACATCTATGAAAGTACATGATGTTGCAATTCGAAGGTTGAATTTCTACTCCACTCCAAAAGAGCTCCTTTGGAGAATGGCGCCTTTTGGGGTTCGAGAAGAGGTTCTTCGAAAAAACTCAGGGTAGCAGGATTTGAACCTGCGACCACCTGTACCCAAAACAGGTACGCTACCAAGCTGCGCTATACCCTGGGAACGTATTCTGGTGGACTTGAACCACCGACTTTCAGCTTAGAAGGCTGAAGCTCTATCCAACTGAGCTAAGAATACTCGCTTCTGTGGTGCGCTTCGAAGAGCTCTTCTGGAGTCCCCTCTTCGAAGTGACACAACCTTCGGAGTGACAAAATATTTTGTTTTGAGGAAGTAAAAAATAAGCCGAATTCTGTACGTATACAAATATACGTGTGTTCATTTATCTTTTCTTATGATCTCTCATAAGGTAGTGCAACGACTTGTTTTGCTGAAGATGGGGTTTCGTTGATAAGATGCACACATCTTACACATTTCATACCGTCGCCAAAGGAACTCTTCGAGAAACGGCTCTGTAACACTTTCCCTGAGATCTCTCTCGTAAGTGATTCACTTACATCCTAAAACAGCCCGGACTTTCCTCCCACCAAAAAGAGGCAGGCGAACACTTTTTTACTTCCAGTACTAAATATAAAAGGGTTTGAAAAACAAAACTCTCTCTTTCTCGAAGAACTCCTTTGGAGTGGAGAAAGATACGTCTGTCAAAAAAACAAAAACATGTGTTTTTCTCAAAAAGCTTGTCATCTCCAAAAGAGCTCTTCCAGAGGCGTCCTTTGAGATTCCGAGACATAAACGCGGATATAGATTAATGGTAAATTCTCTGTCTTCCACACAGATGATATGGGTTCGATTCCCGTTATCCGCACAATGAAACACATTCGGAAAGTGGAGTTCAAAAAGACTCCATTGCTACTTGCATGTAAAAAAATGCAATTTGCAAGTGTTGTTTTTTAGATGGTTGAAAAAAGAGTTTGTTGGAGTTCTCTATACGCTTACTTGGTGAAATTGGTAAACACGACAGACTTAAAATCTGTTCCTTATATGGTTATCGGTTCAAGTCCGATAGTAAGCAATACAAAACATTTTTCTTCACTTTTGGTTGAGAGAGAAAAACATATTTGTTTTGCATTTCATTGACTTCGTTTCTTTTATGTATGGATAAATAACGTCCATTCAAAACACGAAGCAAAGATAAAAAAACACTCCGAAGGTTGCGTTCCTTCGAAGAAGGGACTCCGAAGACTGCATCTCTAATGAGCTCTTTGAGACCTTCGAAGAAGGGACTCATGTCTTTCAAAAAATTCTTTTCTTCGAAGAAAGAATTTGTTTGAAGAGATGGCTTTGAAAGAGTTTTGTGTTCTCGAGAGAGACAATAAAAAAACATTGCGTATGACAACACGAACTTCAATTTTACGAATGAAAGCTATTCGAAAGTTTGGTCTTTCTTTTTGGCCATGGCGTCGTTTGAATCCCAAACAAGTCAAGATTGTGTCAAAAATGCACAAAAAACTTACTAATCAAGTAAGAAATCAAGACATGAAAAGAAAAAAATCTCAGTTTTCTTATCATATTCGAGCGAAAAAGCTTATGTCATTATTGTATGGAAAGCTCCATACTTCTTATCTTGTGACTTTATTTAAAAAAGCTAATGCACACAAGGGAAAAACCATTTCTAATTTTTTTGCTGCACTTGAAACACGATTAGACACAACTTTATATCGAGTGCAATTTGTTCCTACTTTACAAGCAGCCCGACAGCTTATTTCACATGAAAAAGTATGCGTAAATAATGTTGTGCTTACAAAACCAGGATATATTCTCCAACCCGGTGATGTTATCTCTATTGCCCCAGATGCAATTGAACATGTTGGACAAAGTATTCAAAAGTTTGTACAAGCGGAGAACACGCAAACTGCACTCCAAACAGTAGGTATGCTCAAAAAGTTTCGTGTCAAAAGACGACAAAGAAAACCAGTCACTAGAAAAATGCATTTCCGTGTACCGTTTTTTGCGAAACGTATTCTTGCACGTAAAAAAATGGAAGAGTATACACTGCGTATGAAAGAAAATATGCGTGTACAGTCTACATGGAAAGAAGCAGCAGTTACAAAAACGCTGCGCCTGAAAATGCGTTTAAAAATGCGTTTGCATATGATGAAAACAAAACGTCTTATGCGACTCAAATTACGTTTAAAACAAAATGTACACAAAAATCTTGTTCTTAAACGTCCTAAAACACGTTTTATCCGTTTTCAACGTACAGCAAAAAATATGCCTGTGAAAACCTGGGTGTCGCAAGTGTTTAAAAATACAAAAACATGGCGAAAAAACATTCAAAAAAATACAGTCAACATATTTGGACAAAAAAAACACAACAAAAACATGAGACGAAAATATCCTTTTCGTTTTACAACAAAAAAAGTGTTTTATAAACCAACACATGTAGAGGTGAATTACCATACACTTCATATTGTATTTCTGTTTAAACCAGATCATGTGTATTTTCCAATCAAGCTTGATCTGCAGCATGTTGCCGGTGCGTTTCAGCGCTAAAAAAATAGAGTCCTTTCTTGGAAGGCCTCAAACCTCAAAGAGCGCCATTAAAGAGCTCATAAGAGACGCAACCTTCGGAGTGCAAAAACGCTTGTTTGTTTTTTAGTTCGATTGTTTGTATTATTCTTCATACAAAGAACCATACATTCCCGAGGTTGCAGTCATTCAAAGGGCTTGTTTCTGAGGTGAGCTCCTCTGGAATGAGGTGTTCGGAGAAGGGATTGCGCCTTCCTACGAAAAACATTGATCCGTAGGAAGGCCACCTTCTGCAAACGTACAACCAAAAACTACAGTTACTTTGTATACATTGTTCCCTAACTTCCAAACGAGCGAAAAAGCTTGTTTTCTTTCATACAAGACACAAATGTTGTTTTGTGTTTAGCCACCTTGGGACTGAAACATATTTCGGACCGACATACTATATGCATGTGTAATGCATACAAAGAAAAGAATACTTTCTAGCATACATACAAGACAAAACCAACACAATCCTTGAGTAAACACGTCTGGCGGGCAAACAAAGGCACTTACTAATAATAACAACACATGTAACATTTTTCTACTTCGTATCAAACTCTGTATTGGGAGTTGCCAAAAAATGTGCAATAAACATGCAATGCAAGGAAGTTGGCATATAATATGCACTGTACACAATACACGTACAAGTAAAAACACGTATGGTGCTAATCGAGGAGCGTATTGCCATGTTTGCGTGCCATCAGTCGCTAAGAAAAAGTGCCATACACAAGGGCATATAACGTATAAAGCCAGTTGATACGAAGCTATAAATAACACAGCACTCAATAGACTTAAATGAAACAATACCCATGCTTCCAAACGAAAACAACTGGGATTCACGAATGTAAGAAAAGTATACACACAAAGTGGGAATACACATACACATGTAACATATATACAGAGTACAAGCATAGTTGAAAATGCTTCAGTCACATCTAAAGTCATGAATGTTTCAGTCTGTGTTGTAGTAAAAAACAAATACGCATGGTGAAATAAAAATACATCAAAAAAATGTAAACATACACAAAAACAAAGGAACATACTTAAGAGCACATACATGCCTTTCCAGAAAGCTTCTTGTATGTACAAATTCATATATGAAAACATGGGTTTTTGTGCATGTTGTGTGGAGATATGATCAAACATGAGCATGGACAATGTTTTTTTTTGCGGACGGAGTGGGATTCGAACCCACGGTACTTCCGTACATCAGTTTTCAAGACTGAGACCTTTAACCACTCAGACACCCGTCCAACGAGCGGGAGTAGGACTTGAACCTACAATGTTCAGGTTATGAGCCTGACGAGTTACCAATTACTCCATCCCGCGATCTTCTTTTTGATGGGTCAAAAAGAGTGTGTTTTTTATAAAAAGCGATACATTCCGAAGATTGTGTCTCTCTCGAACCCCAAAGGGCTTATGTGAAAAAAAGACCAGGTCTACAAAAAAGTATACACACTTTCTTTTTTCCATGTGTCATGTACAGTGCTCCGCTTGTCTCGCTCTCCACTCCAAAGGAGCTCGCCCTCGAAGAGCTCCTTTGGAGAATGGCGCCCTTGGGGGTTCGAGAAGAGAGCTCTTCGAGGCGCACCGCAGAAGCGAGTACATGTTTTCATAAAGACAGTAGGTGTGGCAGGATTTGAACCTGCAACCAGTAGGTTAAAAGCCTAATGCTCTACCATTGAGCTACACACCCGTCTGATAATTCAATCTTGTAGTTTTTTCTCTCAACATGTTTGTAAGTACTTCTAAAGGAAAAGCACTTGCTTGAAAAGTGTCACGTTTTATTATTCTTTCATTACTCGGAGCACTTTTTGAACAAACAAGATATTTTTCTCCTCTATAAGGAAAACATGTTTCAAACAGAAAAACGTTTCTTCATTCTTTGAATAAACCCAAAAACACATGTCTATTTTTCACATGGTTGAAGATGTGCTGCTTTCTCTCTTCCAGTCGGCAGGAGATCGCCCCCGAACCCGAAAAGGCGGCTGTGGCGAGCTTCTTTGGAGACAGGCACTCGCCATCTCCACTCCACTCCAAAGGAGCTCTTCGAGAAGAGAGCTCTTTAGGATGAGCACAACTTTTTTAGACACATATGTACTTGTAAACGATTGTTCAGCCTTAGCATATACGGATAGAGGGACTTGAACCCCCACGAAGCATGTTCATCAGAACCTAAATCTGATATGTCTACCAATTTCATCATATCCGCGTATGGTGCACATTTCAATAGAGTTTATATATTTGTGTGCGTGTTTTTAAACAAAAGGTGTTGTTTATAAGAAGTTCCTTGAGAACATCTTTTCGAGGTCTCCCACATGTTTTCATGGAAACAAGTTTTTTTGTTGTGTTTTGGAGCAAAGAATGTGTTTGGGTATGTGCGAATTGTTAGGCCCAGCAGGACTTGAACCTACATTTACACCGTCATGAGCGGTGAGTTTTACCAATTAAACTACAGGCCCTTGAATAGGTATGTGCTCGAAGGTATTGGGGAGTTTTGTTCTGGAATCCCAAAAGGCGGTGTTTGGGGTTCGGGGCTCACCGCAGGAGTCCCTTCTTGGAAGGAACGCAACCTTCGGAGTCGCTCCTTCGAAGGCCTCAAACCTCAAAGAGCGCCATTCTCCAAAGGAGCTCTTTGAGGGCGAGCTCCATTCTCCACTCCAAAGGAGCTCTTCGAGAGAGACGCAACCTTCGGAATGAGCATGCTTGTTTTTGTGGTAGAGGAAACCGAGCAAGGTACCATGTGTAAAACGTATGTATACTCACCTTGTTGGATTGAAGCAACTGATTTATTGCTGAGCTGAAAAATCAGCTTAGAATACGAAAAGAATTAGGAACGCCATCATAAGCGCGAAAAGCGCGATAGCTTCGGTTAGAGCGAAACCTAAAATAGCATAACCAAAAAGAGTTTTGGTCATAGATGGGTTACGCGCTACAGAACTGATAAATGATCCAAACACAATACCAATTCCTGCACCAGCACCCGCTAACGCGATTGTAGCACAACCTGCACCAATTAATTTTGCACCTTCAGCCATAAATGTACCAGATGCTTCATCAACGCCAATGTCATATGCTAATTAGTATAAACGTACATGCTGTGTGTAAGCATTCCAATGCTCTATTTTTTACGGAGCATTGGTTTCTTTTTTTTGCGAGTATTGCGCGCATTAGTGTGTGTACGTTGGCCACGCACAGGTAAGCCTTGTGTAAATCGAAAACCTTTATAAATACTAATTCGCACATAGCGTGCAATATCTTGATCTATAAGGCGCTTTAGTTCTTGGCCAGTCACATGATAATGACCAATCACACGAGCCAGTTGATCCAATTGTGCAGGACTTGCTTGTTTGACAAGCATAGTTCGGCTGAAACCTAACTGATCACATAATTGGTTTGCCACAAAAGAACCAATACCAAAAATCTGTGTTAATGCTTTTCGCATATTCACATGAGGACGTAAATTCTGTTGCATGAAAAACACCATCAAAAACTTACTTTTTTTTGCCTTCTTTGCGTAATACATGCTCCAGTTTACGACGAAGCCCTTTGCCCTTATACGGCTCTGGAAGTTTAATAGCACGCAGTTGAGCAACCACTTGAGTGACACGTTGTTTATCAATACCAAATACAAGAAGTTGCGTTGGTTTTGGTGCAAACAGTTTAATGTCTGGTGGAATCATACAAGATACTGCATGACTTAAACCCACACGAAACACCACTTCTTGCTCGGTCACTTGGATTTTATACCCAACACCTACAGCTTCAATATGCATCATAAAACCTTGTGTAATACCTTCCATATATGATTTAAACAAACTACAAAATGTTTTCAGCATATGTTTTGAAGGCGCATATACATGGAGATGTGGAATGTTTTGTACGTCACGCACATGTTTCAGTGCCATCACGCTTTGGGGATCATATAAGCGAGTTTCTAGGTGCACAGTACCTAATGGACCTTGTAACGAAAGGCCTTTTGGTTGCATCAGAAGATTAATAGCTGAATGCACTGGGATGCGCTCTGTATAGAATGCTTTCATACCAAAATGTTTTTTTTATGTGCAATTCACATTGGAAACCAATTGTGTGTTCCACCGCAAAGGATTATTCAAATAAACATTGCGAAGGTTGCGTCTTCACTCCGAAGGTTGTGTTCCTTATGAGCTCGCCAATGGCGCTCTTTGAGGTTTGAGGCCTTCGAAGAGGGAACTCTACTCCAAAAACGGTCGCGCTCAAAAAGCTCTTTTGGGAAGTGGCGCTTTTCAAGATTCAAGAGTTGAAAAGAGAGCTCTTCAAACAATGTGTTGTTTTGAAAAAGAAACCAACTTTTGCAACAAAAGCTTTGTGACATGTATGTTGGAATGTTTTTATACAACCGCACAAAGTATTTCTCCCCCAACGTTAGCTGGAATAGCATCAATATCTGCCATAATACCTTTGGTTGTAGACAAAATACGAATGCCAAATCCATCCATTGTATTTCGAAGATGGTGAACTGGTAAATACACGCGTTTCTTTGAAGATGAAACACGCACAATCGAACGAATCATATGTCCGTGGTATTCTGGTGATTTCAAAACAATACAAATACGTGCAGCATAGTTCTTTTTTCGCATACTTAAGTGTTTGGTAAAAGTAGGCTCATGTTCTCGTATACCCATACCCTCAATATAGCCATGTGTATATAATACATGCACAATTGACCACACAACTTTAGAGTAAGGTACAGACACGTATGTTTTATTTGCGTGTTGACCATTTCGTATACAACACAGCAGATTTGCAATTGGATCCATACAAGATTGTTTTTTTGCAAGGCCTCTTCTTGTGAAGAAACCATTCTTCAACGTTTGTTTTTACAAAACACGTGTTTTGATTGAGCAAATTCTATGCAAGTGAGCTTTTCAAAAAGCAACACAACAACATATTACCAACTTGCCTTTTTTAATCCTGGGAGTGCGCCCATAGCCATGAGTTCACGCAAACATATGCGAGACATTTTAAATTGGCGGTACACACCTTTGGCTCGGCCTGTACGTACACATCGATTATTGATTTTAGTACGTGCACTCTGACGAGGTAATGCATTTAACTCCATACTCATATGAAAACGAATATTTTGTGGCAAACTTCGATCTTTTAACAGTGCGCGAAGCATGAGACGTGTTTCTTCGATACGTGCAAAATGTGCACGCTTATTTGCATCTTTTAAATTACGACGTTCCATACACATTGTCTTTTTTACATGTTTGGGCATCTTCCGAAAACGCGTTTCATCGTAATGGAACCATTTCCAAAAGAAAGGCAGTTGTTTGTTTCAAGAACAAAGCGAGTCTTTTCTTCGAAAGTCATCAACCTCAAACCCCCAAGGGCGTCTCTGCTGAGCTTCCTTGGAAACAGAATCTTTCCATTCCAGAAGAAAATGTTTGCCTCAACATGAGTACATAGCTTATGCTATGTGTTTGTCTTCTATAGAGGTAGGAAGCTTTAATCCGCTACAAAGTAACAACATTTCAGCCGGTGTTTTTGCACTTGTCTGAACGTGTACGGAGCACCCTTCCAAAGGCTCAAATATATCGACATGTTTTTCCAAAGTGGGAAAAAACAACATTTGTTCAATACCAAAATGTACACTCGGTTGAAGTGAACTAACAGGTAAGGACGAAAAGTCTTTTATTCTTGGTAAAAGCACATGAACACATTGTGTCATGAATCTATTCATCATTTCTTTACGAAGTGTTACAGCACACCCAAGCACTTGACTTTTTTTAAGTTTAAATGCAGCAACAGACTGTGATGCACGGGTTACATGTGGGGTTTGTCCTGTGACGAGTTGTAAAGCTACAGATGGTAAAAGAATGTTTTTAGGTTCTGCCAACATATACTTACTTGTATAGTGGACTGTGACCTTTTTCAGTTGAACAATATCAAAACTAGAACCATAGTTCATTTTTACTACCATGTCACGTGCAAACACTGACTGATAAACATATTTGGTCATGTCCATACGAAATCTTTTTTGTTGGAAATAGTCTTCCGAAGTTTGTGTCTCTAGGAAGTTCACCCTGCAAGAGCTCCTTTAGAGTGGAGACACACGCTCATTGAGGAACGGGCTCTTGTAAAATACGCTCTTTTTTCAAGGAACTGAAATACACGTGCCTAAAGGAAGCATACAAAAGAGACCATAATGTCAACACGTGGTATACACATGTATTATATGTTGGCAAGCGAAAGAGATAACAGTTTGGTACGTCCTTTCACACGCAGTTCATATGGGGTGATACCTTGGATACGGGAACCAATAGGTGTGCCTTGTAAAGAGAGAAGAATCCCAGTATTTCTAGAGCATGCAACATTACTCCCGTCTACACGTAAAGTATGTTTTTTAGTCTCGCACACAATAGCTTTATACAAGTGCCCTTTTTTTACTTTACTTTTTTGTTTGCGCACAAGTGTTTTGACACTCACGACGACAAGTGCACCAACACGACCCATTTTCTTTTTTGGTTTGCGCAAGACTTTTACGCACTGTACAATACGTGCTCCTGAATTATCGGATGCGTGCAATTGTGTGCCTACCTGAATCATACACATCTTTTTTTTTTCTGATGAGTCCCTTCTTCGAAGGAACTTGCCAATGGCGCTCTTTGAGGTTTGAGACTTCCAAAGAAGAAGCCCTTGTCAATTTATATGTATAACAAACACACATCTTGTTTTTTCAACGTCTATTTCCATGATACAATACTCTGAAGGTTGCGTTCCTTCGCAGAAGGAATTCATGCATTCTTCATGAAGCAACGCCTGAAAGAGAAGGGTTTGTTTGAACAAGCAACTCCGAAGGTTGCGTCTCTCATGAGCTCTTTGAGGCCTTCGAAGAAGGGGCTATGTTTCGTCAACAAACAGAGCAGGCCAAGGAAGTTTTTGACAGGCTAAACGTACAGCTTGCAATGCAAGGTCTTTAGGAATACCATCAAGTTCAAAAAGCATTTGCCCTTTTTGGACGCGGCAAACCCAATACGAAGGTGAGCCTTTTCCTTTTCCCATTCGGACTTCGGCTGGTTTTTGACTAATCACAAGATCAGGAAACACACGAATCCATATTTGTCCTTGACGTTTAAGTTTACGAGTCATTACACGGCGCATTGCCTCAATGACAGAAGCACGTAAACGGCCTGTTTCTAAAGATTGGATGCCATATGAACCAAAATGACACATATGCTTCTTACTTCCGTTTACACGGCCTTTATGCATTTTTCTGAATTTAGTACGTTTTGGTTGGAGCATATAGTATTTGTTTGTTTTTACCATGCTTTTTGAGAAATCCGAAAGCAAAGTCGTTTGTTTGCAACTCTGGTGCCCCAAAGGGCGCCTTTCCACAAAAGCTCCTTTGGAGACAGACGCTCTTCGAGGTTCGAGATAGCGAACTGCCTTGGAGTGGATGAAGCATACAATCTTCAGGATGCTAAGCATTTGTTGCTTCTTGCAAGAACAAGCTCTTCAAAGAAAACATGTACCTTAATTAAAAGAATTTCATCTACGTTGAGAAAAACTTTCAAACAACGTACTTGTTGCTTCCATATGTTTTTTTTGGAAATCAAAAAAACAAGAGATTCTCATTCCTGCGGCAAAGCATGTATTTGCAAAGCGGGTTATTTAGCCTAAGATTTGAATGACATCCATACTTTAATTCCAAGCAAGCCTTTTCGGGTTGATGCGGTTGTTGCGTGGTAATCAATTCGGTGTGCAAATACATGTAAAGACGTTTGTCCATACTTTGTAGTTTCCACGCGAGCTTTATCGGCGCCGCTAATACATCCCGCAACAGCGATACGAATCCCTACAAGATGAGGTGTAAGCATAGATTGTTTAATTACATCTTGAAAAATGTAACGGAATGGTTTTTTTTTGTTTTGTTCAAATTGCAATGCAATATAATGTGCAACAAATGAAGCACTTGTAAAAATACGTTTCATTTTATATGGTTTCCATACAACACGTTTTTGCAAGTATTTTGTTAAAACACTTTCAACGTGTGAAGCATATTTTTTTACACGAATATTTTTGAAGCTTTTCTTTTTTGTTCCACCAATTGATGGAGTTGGTAAAGAAACGATTTGACTTTTTGTAAGTGCGTGAAACACATGTTGTACATTTTGTGTAGAACTTACGTAGTGTTTTTGTTTTGCTGAACTTTGCAATGCAAGTAATGCATGCATGCTTCCACTTTGTAGAAAAGGTTTCCATTGTTTGCCATGTCCAGCCATACAGAATGCGAATAATGCATTTCGTGAACTGTTTTGTTGTAAAACAACAAAAGGTTCAAAACGATGCACGTATTGTGTATGTGGTTGTAAAGGTACAAACACTTTTTCCTTTCGTTGATTCATGGTACGTGGGTTACAAAAGAAGCTTTGAATAAATATGGCATGTGGTGTAGCTTGTACATGTGACAATGCTGTTTTGGTGCCAAGTTTTCGAAAAACAGTATGAAGAAACAGTTTTGTTTGTAAAGTTTGGTGGAGGATTGTATCATACATACGATCTGCAAACCAAAACGCATCAAAATGTTTATTTGTCTGCAAACGTAACGCAGCAGGAGCAATCTTTTGCGCCATAATTATTTCTTTTTTTTCACTTTTTTCTTATGAAGTGCACGTTTACGTGTCATTGCAAATTCACCAAATTTATGGCCAACCATATCTTCTGTAATTTCTAACGACACAAATGTTTTGCCATTATGAATCTGCACTTTTTGGCCCACAAATTGTGGTAACACCGTTGAGCGGCGAGACCAAATGCGTGTGTGAATACTAAACGGCTTGTGTAACACATTAAAATCCACAAAAGGGCCTTTCCAAATTGATCTTGTCATACAAACACTTGGTTTTTTTCATGCGAAAGTGGCGAAATTGGTAGACGCGTTATCTTGAGGGGGTAGTGCACATGTGCATGTGGGTTCAAGTCCCACCTTTCGCAAATTATGCTTTGAACATTTTGTCCACTCCGAAGGTTGTGTCTCTTATGAGCTCGCCCTCAAAGAGCTCTCTTCTCGAACCCCAAAGGGCGCCTGTGGCGAGCTCCTTTGGAGTGGAGAATGGCGCTCTTTGAGGTTTGAGGCCTTCAAAAAGGGGACTAAGATACACGCGAACACCAAAGAGGCGATGAATACTGAATCACTTGTTTCAGTTGTACACCACTTAGAGTAAGGTGCTTACAAGCAAATAACGTTCTTTGTTTTAAAAGAGCATTTTTCGAAGCGCTCTTTGAAAAACATACCTGTTCAGAAAAAGAGTTGTGTGATTCATCCTTTGGAGTATGAAACATTCTTTGCTTTCCACCTAAAGAGGAAGTCATGCGAAGCACTGTTTTATACTGATGCATCACAAACTGTTCACGTGATTTTTTATGCACATGCGGTGAACGTAGTACAGTTAAATACTTTTTCAAAGTTGGTAAACCTACACGTTTGAAAAAGAAAAAACGATTCTTTTCGCTTTGCAGTTGTTTACAAACATTGTGAAGCGTATGAGACACTTTCGTAAGAACATTTGGTTCAAATGCTTTGAGCGTAATATGCAAATGACGCATCATAAAATCATCTTTTTTTACTTGCTTTTTTCTCAAACTGCTTTTGAAATGGACATGCAATCTTCTGAGCCTCCTTCTCCGAAGCAAAACAAACACACGTTTTTCCTTTGGAGACGCACGTATTATGAAGCGATGCCTAGCACGTATGGAGCAAGCAGTCCTTTCTTCGAAGGAATACAACCTTCGGAGTGCCGACGCCCGGACTTGAACCGGAGACCTTTCCCTTACCATGGGAACGCTCTACCAACTGAGCTACGAAGGCTTGGTTCATACACATGCACCACAAAAAACAGTTTGTTTCAAACATGCTCTTTTTATATGTGTTGCCAGAGACTTTCCAAAGCCCGTTTCAGACGAACCACAAAAACCTCTTTTGGTTTTTTTATTAAGGTGTGCACACATCAACTACAAAAAACATCACATGCACAGATGGAGGTGACCGGACTTGAACCGGTAACTTCATGCTTGCAAAGCATGCGCTCTACCAGTTGAACTACACCCCCCAGAAACCGAGAAATCAAAAAAGTGGAGATGACCGGACTTGAACCGGTAACTTCATGCTTGCAAAGCATGCGCTCTACCAATTGAACTACATCCCCAAAAAGAACGGAGGAAATGGGATTCGAACCCATGGTATAGAAAACTATACGTTGATTTAGCAAACCAATGCCTTCAGCCACTCAGCCATTCCTCCTTTTGCTTTGTTTTCTTAATGAAAAACTTTTTTCCCTATTACGTATTCCAAAAGTGACGCCATTCCCCACTCCAAAGGGGCTCGCCCTCGAAGAGCTCTCTTCTCGAAGAGCTCCTTTGGAGTGGAGACAGACGCCCTTTGAGGTTTGAGGCCTTCAAAGAAAGGTCTTTTGGCTTACCTTACAAAAAGAAGTGTTTTTGAATAAAGAACTGTTCACACAAGTTTCTGAAAACACATTTCAAAGATTACATCTGTGTCTGTTTATGAATATATTTCGTCTTTTGTTCGATGATCTCGAACCTCAAAAGGTGCCTTTGACGAGCTCCTTTGACATTTTCCGCTTGGCTTTGCATCGCATTGCAAAAGTGCGTATTTGTATATGTAAAAGTTTGTTTGTTTTTTAGCTACATGTTTTTCGCTTTTGTTTATTTACAAAGCAACATGAAGAAAAGGAACATTTGTCCTAAACTGCAGTTTTTTTCAATCTCCTTCACTTCAAAGAAGCTTGCTTTCAAAGAGCTCTCTTTTCGAAGTGCTCCTTTGGAGTGGAGAATGGTTCCCTTTGGGGTTCGAGGTTTGAGAAGAGAGTGGTTTGAAAAAATGGATACATAAACATATTATGATATATACGTGTGTTTGGTTTGTTTCAAACATGTGGATATATTTTTTAACAAAACAACGTTTGTATGGCTTTAGATCGCTCGATTGTTTCTAAGAAAGTAAAGAATTTTACGCTCAATTTTGGGCCTCAGCATCCAGCAGCACACGGTGTGTTACGTTTGGTGCTTGAAATGAACGGTGAAGTAGTAGAACGTGCTGATCCGCATATTGGTTTATTACACCGTGGAACGGAAAAGCTGATTGAGTATAAAAACTACATGCAAGCTTTACCATATTTTGACCGTTTAGATTATGTATCTATGATGGCACAAGAGCACGGCTATTCTTTAGCAGTAGAAAAATTATTACATTGTGAGGTACCTTTACGTGCACAATATATTCGTGTATTATTTTGTGAAATTACGCGTCTTCTCAATCATTTATTAGCATTAAGTTGCCATGCAATGGATGTTGGTGCACTGACACCTTTTCTTTGGGCGTTTGAAGAGCGTGAAAAGCTCATGGAATTTTATGAGCGTGTATCGGGCGCACGTATGCATGCTGCATACATTCGTCCAGGTGGTGTGTCTCAAGACTTACCTCTTGGTTTTTGTGACGATGTCCACGTATTTTGTCAACACTTTGCTTCACGTATTGATGAAATGGAAGAGATGTTAACAAATAATCGTATTTGGAAACAACGCTTAGTGGATATTGGTGTAGTGACGGCTGATGAAGCATTAGAATGGGGCTTTTCTGGTGTAATGTTACGCGGCTCTGGTGTAGCATGGGACCTTCGAAAAACTCAACCATACGATGTATATGATCAACTTTCTTTTGATGTCCCTGTAGGGTCACGTGGAGACTGTTACGATCGTTATTTAATTCGTATTGAAGAAATGCGTCAAAGTCTTCGACTTATTATGGAATGTATTAATGTGTTACCAGAAGGCATGATTAAAACAGATGATCGTAAGATTACTCCACCTTCACGTACACACATGAAAGAGTCAATGGAATCTCTGATTCATCATTTTAAACTCTATACAGAAGGTTTTGTTGTCCCAGCCTCGGAAACATATACAGCTGTTGAAGCACCAAAAGGTGAATTCGGTGTATATCTTGTAAGTAATGGGTCAAACCGTCCATATCGATGCAAAATCCGTGCACCAGGTTTTGTTCATTTACAAGCTTTAGATTTTATGGCAAAAAACCATATGCTTGCTGATGTAGTGACAATTATTGGCACACAGGATATTGTGTTTGGTGAAGTGGATCGTTAATTCATCCACTTTGTCGGGAAAAACGGGATTTGAACCCGCACCCACTGGCGTGACAGGCCAGGACTCTACCATTAAGCTACTTTCCCCCTGGGATTGGGTGTTAACGGACTTGAACCGCTGACATTCTCGGTGTAAACGAGATGCTCTACCAACTGAGCTAAACACCCATCTAATAAATAACAAAATCTTTTATGAACGAGTACGTTCCACTTTTAGTGTACCTTGTGATTAGTACAGTCCTTTCTGTTTTAATCTTAAGCCTTTCGTTCGTGTTTTCTACACAGAAAGCCGACCCAGAAAAGGTGTCCGCATACGAATGTGGGTTTGACCCATTCGATGACGCACGTGCACGTTTTGATATTCGTTTTTACCTTGTAGCCATTCTTTTCATTATTTTTGACCTTGAAGTGACCTTTCTGTTCCCATGGGCAATCTCACTTCATACTATTCAACTCACAGGCTTTTGGTCTATGGTTGTTTTCCTTGTTATCTTAACCATTGGATTTGTTTACGAATGGAGAAAAGGTGCACTAGAATGGGAGTAAGTGTTCATGTTTTAAAATACATGACGCCTGCACACATTCTTTCTCTTTTTCCACATGCAAAACATGTGCTACAAAACAAACTATGGGTTTTCTTCAAACAAAACTCATACTTGTTTTGAGTTCATGCAAGAGTAAGGCTTCGCTTGTTTTTACACAAAATGTGAGGAAACATATAAAGCGGGGCCAACATTTTTTAACAGACAAGTTTGAAAACCAAATGATTGAACAAAACTGGAGAGATTTTCTTTTTTCTGCTTCACTCACCTTTTTTTTAAAGAAAGACAGAGAAAAAGCAATACGCTTGTTTTCTCAACAAGCGTTGTGTATATTTAATACTTTTTTTCAATAAGTTCCCATGGACTTGCAAAATCGAAGTAACGAAATTCTTGTGCCAATTCAACTGGCTCAGAAATCACGCGTTTTTTCGAATCATCATAACGAAATTCTACATATCCACTTACTGGGAAATCTTTTCGTAAAGGGTGGCCCTCAAATCCATAATCAGTAAGAATGCGTCGAAGATCAGGGTGGTTTAGAAAACAAATACCAAACATGTCCCATGTTTCACGCTCAAACCAGTTAGCTGCTGCAAACACTGGTGTGACTGATTCTACTGGTGTAAGTTCATCTACAAGTGTTTTTACACGGATACGCGCATTGTATTGCACGCTAAGTAACTGATACACCACTTCAAAGCGATGTGTGCGTGAGGGGTAATCTACCGCAGTCACGTCAATCAGCATCTTAAATTGTGCATTAGAATGCAGCTTCAAAAAAGTCAGAAAAGGAACCACATACTTTGGCATGATCACGCATACCAATTCGTTGCGAACCATTTGTACAGATTGGAGCCACTGTGGCACCACACTCGCAAGTACATGTGCAAAAGAAGGTTTCATACACACATTATTTTTTTCACGTTTGGTTAGACGTGTGAATTTACGTGCTGTTGCTTTTTGAATCTCAGACCACAAGACGCGTCTTTCGAACCCCAAAGCGAATGCACGTAAAAAATATTGTTTCATTCTTTTAAGGAAAAAAACTTCGTACAAGAGTTGTTTTCGAAGAAGTTTCCCAAGGGTTTCACTCTTTCCTAAGGTGTGTTTCAGACTCCAATGGCGCTCTTCGAGGTTGGAAGACGACCTTTTCGAGAAGTCACTTTTTCAGAAGTCTCAAAGAGTTTCTGTGGAGACACAACCATCAGAATGAGTTTTTCAAGACCCCAAATAAAAAACTGTGTTTGTTTGAAAAACAAAGCAACATCTGTTTTTCTTAGAGGGGTGCTTAAACAATGAAACCAATACATGAAAACAATTCATTATTTCGCGTACCACAGAAGAGTGTTTTTTTGTACATGAATTTTTTTCTGCAGCTGCATAAGCCCATAAAGCAATGCTTCAGCTGTTGGAGGACATCCAGGTACATATACATCTACTGGTACAATACGGTCACAGCCACGTACAACTGCATATGAATAATGGTAATAACCACCACCATTTGCACAACTCCCCATAGAAATAACCCAACGAGGTTCAGGCATTTGGTCATACACTTTACGCAGTGCTGGAGCCATTTTATTGGTTAAAGTACCCGCCACAATCATCACATCAGATTGACGTGGACTCGGACGAAAAATCATACCAAAACGATCTAAATCATAACGTGCCGCACCTGTATGCATCATTTCTACAGCACAACATGCTAGACCAAATGTCATGGGCCAAAGAGATCCTTTACGAGCCCAATTAATCAAACTATCTACCTTTGAAAGAATATATTCCGCTTGCGATTGCATAGGATACATTTTCTTTTTTTTATGTCGTGCAGAATACAATTAAACAATGCAAAGCATCCCTTCCTTCGAAAGAATACAATCTTCACAATGTATATAAAGCACTTGTTGTAAAAAGCAAAATAATGTAAGTATACCTTTTCTCATTGTATCTTCTTTCAATACCTTGAACAAAGGTTTTTTCCGTTTGAGTTCAACTCCAAAAATACCTTTCTTCAAAAGTCTCAAATCTCGGATCCCAAAAGGCGTCACTTAAAGAGCTTCCCTGGAGAGAGAATATTCGGAAGGTTCCTGGGATTTAGCCGAACGCGAAGCATTTCGCCAAAGTTCTTTTTGAGGTTGCTGTCCGTGGAGGACGTCTTTTCTTCACTCCGAAAGTTGTGTCTCTTATGAGCTCGCCAATGGCGCTCTTTGAGGTTTGAGGCCTTCGAAGAGGGAACTGCCTTTTCTTCGAAGGAGAACAACTCCCCAACTATTCTTTTTTTTACGAAATATTTTCTCTTGAAAAGGAAATCTTTCAAAAGGACAATATGTTTTTTGAAAACACTTCATTTTGATATATGCTTACCTGAGAAGCAATGTATATTGTTTTCATGTAATAAACAAAACAAATGCATGTTTTTTCTCCACTCCAAAGACGCTTGCCACAGATGCTCGCCAATGGCGCCCTCTGGGGTTCGAGGTTTGAGAAAAGAGCTTTACGAGACAAAAATATGCACCAAAAATATGCTTTAAATTTATGTACGAAAAAAATTGTTTAAATTATGGGTTTATCACACAGTTAAAACATGCAAAACATGTGATTGTGTTACAAATGCACCCATCGTCTCAACAGGAAAAAGCACAATTGTTTGAAAAAATCTATGCCGTCGATGGGGATGCATCAATTCATACTCTTCACGCGCATACTTTACATACACAAGACTCTCCAGAAATCAACATGTTGTTAACAGCTGTTAAAGGTCCTTCATGTGTTATTCTCTGTGAAACATATGAGAAATTTGTATCGCTTCTTCAACTTTTTGTAAAAGCAAAAACAACATTGCCTTTTACTATCACAGGAGCTAAATACCTTGAAACAATGTTAAATTCCTCAGATCTCCGTGTTCTTGCAAACAAAGTTTTACAATGGGACGATATTTTAGAAGTAACGCACCCAACTTCTTTTATGGTCGGATCTTTACATATACATGCAGATGGATGTGAATGTGATCCTGTGCATGACAATGTAAGTAACTCGTCTTTCGGTGAAGGAAAACTATCTTCTCTTTGTTCGTAAAGAAAAAGAAATGTCTTCTTTGCAAAAAAATACTTGCACTCTAAAGGTTATGTCTCTAGGGGAGCTTGCTTCTCAAACCTCTAAGAACGCTCTTCCCGAACCCTAAAGGGCGCTTGTTTCCAAAAGAGCTCGTCAATGGCGCTTTTCAAGGGCAAGTTCCTTTGGAATAGCGAACGTCTCTGATGATGCCGTAAATTGAGGGAAACAGTCTTTTTGGGGAGAGAATCTTAGGAGTACCCACCAGCTGGTAGATGAAGGCGAATAACGGGAATTGAACCCGTATTTCCAGAGTCACAGTCTGATACTTTAACCGATTAAGTTATACTCGCCGTACATAAAACATATCATACCCCTTCTGGAATACAAGGTTAGAGACGGACTTGAACCGTCATTACAGGATTTGCAATCCAATACATTACCAATTATGTTATCTAACCATGTCAATGTTTTTTGTTTTCTCTGCCTCAATCTAGAGATTCTCTTTCTCCAAAGCAACTCGCCAATGGCGCTCTTTGGGGTTCGAAAAAATTGGAGACCTTCGAAGGAGGGATTTCTTTCTGTGGAAGCAAGAAATGCTTCGCACCCGGATTGACAATCCACGGAACCTTCTAAGGCTGCGCACTTTTGTTTTGAGGAAAGATGCTTCAAAAGTTTTGTTTCTACTGGAAAAACTCCTTTAAAGTGGAAAAAACTGGCTATCCACGAGAGAACTGGAAGTGTTTTCAAAACGTTTCTTTATTCTTTTGTGTTGGAAAGAAAGCAAAAAGTTTTGTTCAAATTGGAAGGGTTTTGTAGACGGTTTTGGGAAAGACAGGATTCGAACCTGTGATGACGAAAGCCAGCAGATTTACAGTCTGTCGCCTTGAACCACTCAGCCACTTTCCCTTCGTTGTATTTGTCTACAATGGGTTGTTATTTTCGTCAAACAAACAAACACACAAACATGCCTCAACTAGATACCACCGCTTATTTCACACAAATTACATGGCTTGCCATTACATACGCCACTTTCTACTTAGCACTTACCAAATATACTCTACCAATCATCACCAAAATATTATATACACGACAATATAAAGCACTACAAGCACACAATACACAACAATCACCACTACACGATGAAAACCTACACAAACAACAAAATACACTACAACATGTAGTACACGCATGTGCACAAGCCAAAAACGCACTACAAAACACCATGAGTCAATCACAAACATGGGTACATACTGCTACACACAATGTACAACACCAACAATTAAGTCAATTACAAAACACTTATACCAAACATATGCAACATGCTTCAAATACACTCGCACATACCAATAGTGCACTTAAATATACCATGAACCCTGCAGCACAACATGCATGTAAAATGAGTAAACCAAACAATATCAACAAAACACGTGTATTCCAAAAAGCATTCCTAAGTACACTTTTTAAACAAGCATAAAATCCATAACAAGCTTCTCTTTGTTTCAATAACAAAGAGACGCTACTCCCTTTTGTTCACAAAAAACACTTTGCTTTGCTCCGAAGGTTGCGTTCCTTCGAAAAAGGCACTCGCTTCTGCGGTGCGCAGCGAGACAAGCGGAGCACTCTCCCCCAAACAGCACTTAGTGCAAAACATTTTCTTCTACAGAAAAAAACACTTTTTTCAAAAACACATAAAATACTTGCTTTTTTTTACCGAGTCCTCTAAAACAGCTTCTTTTGAGTTGAGCATAGTGGAAGAAGAAAAAAGCTTCCCTGGAAACACCCCAAAGGTGCTCTTTGATACCTTCGGAAAGAGCTTTTCAAGCAAACAAGAATGTTCGAAGAGCTTAGAACAAGATCTCTTCGAACAAAAAAGATTTAAGCTTTAGGCGCTTTCTTTGAAGTCTTCGGTGCTTTAGCTTTTGGTGCTTTAGGCGCCTTAGACTTCGATGGTTTTGCTTTTGCAACGGGTGATTTTACCGCAGATTTTTTGCCTGCTTTTGGCTTTGACACTGCATTTTCATTCTTTGATTTAAGAAGACCGGCTAATGCTTTTGTTTGCATCTTTTTCTGGTGCATGTTCTTAAGTAAATGAAGAGCATTTTCCATGAATTGGCCATGCATGTTTTCTTTATCCATATGGTATGCATCAATCATCATAAATTTGTATGCAGCAGATGAAAGAGTATGTACACGTGCATATGATGCTTGCTCACCTGCCATCATTTGTTGAAGTTGTGCCATAGTGTGTGTCTGTACAGTATTTTTTACTGTCATGTCACGTTGTGCATGTAAGGTTTGTAATTCTTTCTCTACAAGTGAACCAAGCGCAATCATACTGTTTGCTAATGCTGTTTGCATAATGGTTTGGTGCTTCACTTCGTGGAGCATACTTTCTTTAGTGGTGAAAAATGCTTGCAGTTCGTCTTGAATGAGATCACGACGTGATTGGAATGTTTCTGCAATAGAGTCGCCCATTGTATGTGCACTTGTTGCAACAAACGCAATGAAACTCAGTAAAATAAGTAATTCTTCGTTGTAAATAAGAATATTTTTCGAGCTTAAAACAAGGAACAGAAGACCTGCTCCAAGAATGTAAATTCCATTAGATGTAAAAGAAGAAGTTGACATAGTCACAATATTTTGTTGATGCGGCTTGAAGAAACTGCATATAGGAAAACTTCTCAAACCTCAAGCCTCAAAGAGCGCCTGTGGACGAGAGCTTCTAAAGTGGAAAAAAAGAAATATGCTTTCACCTGCGTGTCCCATGTTGCCACAGTATATACAGGGCACTGCATTGTCAAAATCGAAGTCGGTGTGGGTTCGGTTGGACTAAACAGCACTAAAGAAAGCATACAAGAAATAAATATAATCAAACTCCCTCTTGAAAACATGGCAAAAAGGATTCTCTTCTTCGAAGGGACACAACCTTCGGAGTGCTCCGCTTGTCTCGCTGCGCACCGCAAAAGCGAGTGTGGAACCTTCTATACCTTGGTGCTGTCCATTGTTCACTCAAATTCGCTCATTCCTTCCTTGTTTGTATATATCTCTAAAAACTTTCTTCTGCTAAAAGAACTTGTGTAGAAAAAAGTATTTTTTAGCCCAAACTTCTGTTCTCCAGACCGAAGAAGCTCTTTGGCAAGAACAATCAGCACTCCGAAGGTTGTGTTCCTTCGAAGAAGGTGCTCCGAAGGTTGTGTTCCTTCGAAGAAGGTGCTCCGAAGGTTGTGTTCCTTCGAAGAAGGTGCTCGATTCTGCGGTGCGCCTCGAAGAGCTTCTTTGGAGTGGAGACAGGTACTAGCCACAGGCGCCCTTTGAGGTTTGAGGTTCGAAAACGCCGCAAAATAGAGGACACAAAGAAAAACCTTGTAACATACTTGATCTCCGAACCAACTTTTGCAGATGCGGCATATGAATATTTCTCTGACATCACTTTTTTGTAAATACCAATACAAGACACTCCGAAGGTTGTGTTCCTTCGAAGAGGGGACGCCTTGTTTTGCGCGGAAGCAAACATTCCGCCTGTCTCGATGCACCCGTTTCCAAACCCAAAGGACAAATTGGAGGCCGCAAGAGCGAATCTATTTGTTGTGCAAAACCTTTTACATGAAACAAAAGGGTTGTTTGTGCACATAAAAGAATACATGTATGAATCATTTTATTCAACGTTGGATGTTTTCAACAAACCATAAAGATATTGGTACAATGTACCTTATCTTCGGCGCCTTTTCTGGCGTTCTTGGTTCATGTTTTTCACTGCTGATCCGTATGGAATTAGCGCAACCAGGAAACCAAATCCTAGGTGGGAACCACCAACTGTATAACGTACTCATTACAGCTCACGCATTTCTTATGATTTTTTTCATGGTAATGCCTGCACTTATTGGTGGGTATGGAAACTGGTTTGTACCTATTATGCTAGGAGCCCCGGATTAATATATGAGACACTCACCACATTTTTTCCATTACATCGCCGGCCTTTGGGAAGGAGATGGTCATGCCGATCGAAAACACCAAACCTATGTTTCAATAACCTTTCACGAAAAAGACAAACCTTTTGTGCAGTTTGTTCAACACCAAATTGGTGGGACTATACGACACAAAACAACACAACATGCGTACGTGCTCACCCTTCGAAAAAAACATGTTTTAAGCGCGTTTTTTGCAAACATTCAACACAAACTTCGAACGCCAAAATACCATGATCTTCAAAAATTTGCATGGAACGTAGGCCACAAAGATACAACATGTGTGTTGACAAACGGCTGGCTTGCTGGCTTCATTGATGCAGATGGAGGGTTTAAAATACGATGGACCAAACAGAAAAAACATCCACTTACACACAAAATTGTTACCAAACCACGCATCGCTATTTCTTTTGTACTAGAACAAAGAAAAACACATGCACTCACTGGAGAAAGTTTTGAACCAATTATGCTCCAAATTTGCAATGCGTTTGGTGTACCTCTTCACGAGCGCCGCCATCATGGCCAATTATATTGGTGTGTAGAAATATCCGGGCTAAAAAAACTACAAAAACTCATCAACTATTTTGATCGTTTTCCCTTGTTTTCTGCCAAGCGATTGGATTATGAAGATTGGAAACAAGCGTATGTACGTATATGTCATGGAGAACATCTTACCGAAGAAGGGAAAGCATGTATATGGTATTTAAAACAAGGTATGAATCGACAACGGCAGGTGTTTTGTTGGAAACATCTTGAAATGTGCCCATGAAGTCTCTTGGTCCCTTTGTGGAGTGGCCCTCCCAAAGTTTCAAATCGGGTTAATTGCAAGGATCTCTTGAGAACATATGTCAAGACAATTTGCAGCGAAGTTTCTTTCGACAGGTGCCACATGTTTTTCTGTGAAGACGTTGAGAGATGTGGAGAAAGAAAAACGTTCAACGACTAGTACGTGAGTTCTGTCAACAATATACGTACCACGAACACCCGACAAGGTCAATGTTTTCTTCGAAAGGCTTCTTTTGAGGTTTATTGTCCTTGATGACATAGTCTGAGCTCTTTCGTGAGAAAGAGAAGTAAAAGATAAACAACTTTTACGATAACATTTCTGATGGCTTTTCCTCGCTTAAATAATATTAGTTTTTGGCTTCTTCCGCCATCACTTCTGCTTCTTTTAAGCTCTGCGCTTGTAGAAGTGGGTGTGGGCACAGGATGGACGGTTAAATAGTTTGGGTAGGCCGTCCTAAAATCTCCCTCGATGCGGGAACCTCCCTAAAAGCTGTAGTCCTTTCTTCGAAGGTCCCAAACCTCAAAGAGCGCCATTGGCGAGCTCATACGAGACACAACCTTCGGGGTATTCAAAACACACAGCTTAAGAACATAAGTACCAGAGCCACAAAATGCGAAAGCTAGGATTCTTTGGTCACAATCTTATGAACATGGGGACAATCCGCTTGGCACATTTCGAAGCAACCTCAAAGAGCGCTTTACAGCGACAAGCTTCGCATTTCAATGTGCCATCAGAGACTACACGGGAGACCACAAAAAAACAGTCTTTCCTTATGAATCGTATTTCTTCCTTTGATCAGCAATGGCTTATCGGATTTCTTGAAGCTGATGGGTCCTTGAGTTATGGCAAAGATAAAAACAACAAAGTCTACATCTCTATTCGGTTTCATCAACATGTACGCAATCGTCGAGTTCTTGTTGCCATAAAACGTCTTTTAAAGACCGGCAAGATCACGGGGCAAACACCTTCTGAACCTAATATGCTTACATTAACGATACGTAAACACAAGGTTATTCAAACGCTTCTTTTTCCAATCTTTGATCAAGGTCATTTTCTTACAGAAAAATATTATCGATATCTTGCTTTACGAGAGTATATCTGTACGCATGCATATACTTTTTTTCAGTTGAAAACCTTCCATTTTTCTCCACGGTGGGGTGAGATCTTAGAACAACAGCGATTTGAAGCATTTCTTTCCGGAAGCCCTTTAAAAACTTTTGAACTCGAAGCTCTTTTCCCTCTTGGTTGGCTCGCTGGATTTATTGAAGGTGATGGATCTTTTTGCATTGTCAAAAAAGATGCACAAAGATACGAGTGTCAATTTTCGGTGACACAAAAATATGGAAAATATTTGCTTGAAGGGATTCGTCAACGTCTTCACATTCGAAGACAAGTCACAAAAGATAAACGTCCAGGAGAAGTCTGGACTGTCAGCACAACTTCGAAGAAGACGTGTTTCTTTATAAGTCAAATGTTTGCTGGTCGTTTTAAAGGTGTGATGTCGTTAAAGTTCAAGATTTGGTCTCGAGCTTTACATTTTTTAGACGATCCGGTGCGTATGGAAAAAGCTCAGAAATTGTTACAGAAGATTGCTGGGAAATAACTTTTTTGTTTGAAGCAGCCTTAAAGAGCGCTTTACAGCGACAAACAAGGGTTCCTTGGATTTTCAATCCGAGCGCGAAGCGAATGTGTTGATGACGTTTGCAGAATGTGTTTGTTTTGAAGAAAACTCTCGTTTATTTTGTAGACTCGTTGCTCCGAAGAAAAGGTTCCGAAGATTGTGGCCCTTCGAAGGGCTGCTGTGTTTTGTGGAAGGTATAGTCCGACCTTTGATGAAAGTCAAAGCGTCTCAAGTGCTCATTGAATTGAGGTGTTGAGCAACACAACGTTACCCGCCGTTATCTCATATTACTAGTCACTCGGGTGGTGCTGTAGATTTAGCTATTTTCAGTCTTCACTTATCTGGTGCAAGTAGTATTTTAGGTGCAATTAACTTTATTACCACCATTTTCAACATGCGTGGACCAGGGTTACTCATGCACCGTCTGCCACTTTTTGTATGGAGTGTGCTTATTACAGCATTTCTTCTCCTTCTTTCTCTGCCGGTACTTGCAGGAGCAATTACAATGCTTCTTACCGATCGTAACTTTTCAACAAGTTTCTTCGATCCGAGCGGAGGAGGTGACCCAATTTTATACCAGCACCTTTTCTTTTTATGAAACTCCATTCTACACGTTGTGAACACATGGATGATTGGTTTGTAGGTTTTTTTGAAGGCGACGGATCATTTCAACAAGGCCGTGACCTTGCCATTGTTCTCACACAAAAACAAACACACATTCTTCACGTCATCCAACAGCATTATCAACGAGGTGCTGTGCTTGCACAAAGAGCCGATGGATCTGTGTCCCGATTCATTGTCCGAAAAAAAGAAGATATCATTTTTTTTGTACGGCTTTTGCACAATAAACTTCGTCTTTCCAATAGACAGGCCCAATATACTAGGTTTGTGAAAGAATGGGAACGTCGCTATACACCAGTCTCTTTACCAGAGCAAAAGCTTTCCCCACTTGCCGAGTGTGCATGGCTTTCAGGTTTTATTGATGCTGAAGGATGCTTTCATGCACGCCTCGGCAAAAAAACGTATAAGCAACGTATACAATTTCACCTTGGACAAAAACATGAGAAACAGATTTTGTATGCTATTCGAGATGTATTCAAGAAAGGCTCTGTATCAAAATATACACCTGCATCTAGTTTTCAATATACACTTACTGGTATCAAAAATATGTCATCCTTGATTGAATATGTAGATCGTTTTCCTTTACGCTCAAAAAAAGCCATTGCTTATACGAAATGGAAAAAGATTTTGGTTTTGCTTCAGCAAAAAAAGCATTTGTCTGAAGGCTTTCGGCCAAAGCTTCAAAAGCTTATGCAACACATAAATAAGTAGAATACACCATCAGAATCGGAAAACAGGACATCGCCACTCGAAAGGGAGAGACACAAGTAAGCAGGTGCACAAAAAAGAAGACTTACAGTTGTGAAGATGTTCTAGTCCTAGAGTCAAATCTTTTCACTCAATGAATACACAGAAGAAAAGGGGCCCTCTAGAAGTCTCTGACGAGAGATTTGAAAAAACACCATGGACCAGTCTCACTCCTCAAGGCGCACGGCAGGGACGAGTCCCTTCTTCGAAGGCCTCAAACCTCAAAGAGCGCCGTTGGCGAGCTCATACGAGACACAACCTTCGGAGTAGGAATGGCATTGTGGGTGTTTTTTTGGCGATACCGAGAGAACGGTCAAAACCGGAAAGGCAAGACCGTCGGTCATGTATTTGATCGCGACAGACTGGGTTGTCGGTAGGTACCTGAAATGGTGCTTGATGTACAGTCGATACTTTAAACAGCGTGTGACCAGCTTTTAAAGGAGGGTTCTTTGGTCATCCAGAGGTGAACAAATATATGCCTCTTAATCTTGCTATATGCTGGAACCACCTGTGACACATGTTTGTCAAACACTTCAACTACTCCGTGTAACAATGTTTGAAGTTGATCAGGTCAATCAGCAGGAAACCTTTCTGCACTCCAAAGGAGCTCTTTGAGAAGAGAGCTCTTTGAGATGTGCTTGGGCTCCTCAGAGACTGCACGCAAGACACCATTTCCCAAGCTCACGCTTTTCGTCATGATGAAACGTACGCCGAAGGTTGCGTCTCTCATGAGCTCGCCCTCAAAGAGCTCCTTTGGAGAATGGCGCTCTTTGAGGTTTGAGGCCTTCGAAGAAGAGGCTGTGAAGCAAAAAGAGCTTAAACACCATGTTTTCAAAATGCTCTTTCAAAAACATCTTTTTATATGACACTATCTGTTCATCTACCAAAACACCCACGACATACTATGACAGAGCAAATGTTTGCTCAGTACTTAGCTGGACTTATCGATGCTGATGGGCATTTTAGCAAAATCCCTCAATGTATCATATGTTTTCACATCACTGACAAATCTCTTGCTTTTTTCATTAAATCCCGTATTGGATATGGCACCGTCACAGAGATCAAAAACAAACGTGCATGTAAATATGTATGTGCACATACAAAAGGTGTCGCTTATATTGGTCAACTTGTGCAACCATACCTTAATCATCCTTCAAAACAAAACCAACTGAAAACACGTGTACTTACCCTATGTCCCGAGCCTCAAAAGGCGACTCTAGTGAGCTCTTTTCAGAGAAACGAAAGAGAAAAATATACACAACCATTTCCTGCTGCCCCTCTTTGTGCATCACATTGGTTTGCAGGCTTTGTAGAGGGTGATGGGAGTTTTCAAATGAAAGCGTCCCGTGACATTCGAGTGATGCTGCAAATAGATCAAAAAGATCGTGTTCTTCTGGATGTCATCAAACAGACATTTGGCGGCTATGTAGGGTTTCGTAAAAGCACGCAAACTTTTTATTATTCATCTACTAGTTTTGAGAGAGCGTTTGCTCTGGTGAAGTATTTTGATCGTTTTATGGTGATTGGTCGTAAACGTTTGGATTATGTGTATTGGCGCAAGTGTGTTGTTTTGATTTCTCAGAAGAGACATTTGACGCAAGAAGGTTTTGAACAGATAGTGGCTTTCAAAGCAAAGCTTAAGATGTTACGGGAAAGGTGAAGATACAGTCCCATCTTTGTTGAAAAACAAAGCGTTCATATGTAAAACAGGTTCCGAACCTCGAATCCCAAAGGGCGTCTTTGGAGTGGATATGTTTTGTATGTGCAAGATAATGATATATTCTCATCCTTCCAGGTTTTGGTATTGTGAGTCATGTTATTAGTACATTTTCACGCAAGCCAATTTTTGGTGTGATTGGAATGATTTATGCAATGCTTTCTATCGGTGTTTTAGGCTTCATTGTTTGGGCTTAATTGGATGGGCCCCCACACTTGCAAAAGTGTGTTCTATCACTTCGCTATATGCTGGAAACTCCTTAGAGCCACTTTTCCAGAAAACATTGCTCTCTTTTCTTGGCAAAATAAAGTGGATTGGACAATCAGCAGGAAACAATCTCTTCACTGAAACAAAGAAGAAGCAGCACCTTTGCCAATTTTCTGTGAAGTCATAAAAAAAAGAACTTCTGCTTTATGAAATGGAACGGATCCTCAGAGACTTTACGCGGAGCAACCAAAAGTTTTGATTTCTCTGCTTTTCAACAAAAAACACCATATAAAATTGAACATCATCACTATTATGAGTGGTTTGTTGGATTCACAGAAGGTGATGGTGCTATTCTTTCTTCATGGTCGGTTGATCCACGACATAAAGTGCCGAAAAAGAAACAACGACTTTTTTTCTCTCTTGTACAAAAAGAGGAGAGAATTCTTCATAGAATTCGTGCACATCTTGGGTTTGGCCAAGTGCAAAAACATGGCAAATATTTTCGATATTCAGTCACAAAGAAAGAACACTTGTTTCTTCTTTTTGTTCTGTTCAATGGAAATTTAGTGTGTCAGCACCGTCATACACAATTAGCTGTATGGGCCGAGTATTTTAATGAACCATTGAAACCACGATGTTTCCCGATTTGTTTCTTTACTACGGCTTGGCTAAGTGGATTTACTGATGCTGAAGGGTGTTTTTCTGGGCGTCGATTTATTTTGGATCAGTCAAACGAGAAAGATATTTTTGTGTCTCTAAGTGTGCAATGTGAATCAAAAAAGCTTGCTTTTTGGAAAAGAAAAGCGGCAAAGAGTCAACATATGTATCGATTTGAACTTAGGGATAAACAATTGCTAGCGAAATGGTTTGTGCCGTATTTTCGAAAATTTCGTTTACAAACACAAAAAGCAACAGATTATTTTCGTTGGAGAAAAGCATGGTTTCCGGAACTTCATGCGTTTGGTTGAAGAGAAAGTCCAATTCCTTCTTGAAAAAGAGGAAAACCCTACAAAAAAGTGTACTTGGGCAGTAGCGACAAGAAGGGAAAAAAATTTATGTCCTGGAAGAGGGACCCAAGATGTCTACTTGCGCATCTTTCTAAACGTACATAGTGGAGAAATCCCGGGTGCGAAGCTTTAGAAGAGATGAGAGAAATAAGGTGAACGAAAGTGAACTGTTGTGTGTACGGTTTTTTCATGCGAAAAGGCATACGTGTTGCCCACATGTATGATAGACAACTTTATGAAAAGATCAAAGACAGTACCTAAGTTTCTTAGAAAGAGATTTTTTTTCAACTTGGTAAGCCCAATCATTTCCTTGAAAAAAGGTAGGAAAAAAGCAATTTTGACTTTTATGATGAGTGGGTAAATGAAAGATAGAAAAAGCAAATGGTTTCATGTAATGTGAAACATAGGTGGGATTCCACTGCATTGAAAAATGGCTGACTTCTATCCGGTGAAAGAAGAGAGCTCACCAGAGACGTTCTTGAGGTGCCCATCACCCCCTTTTTTTAAGGTTCTTTTGCCTGAGCCGTATGCGATGAAAGTTGCACGTACGGTTCTTTGACGACACAGCGATTTAAGTCGGAAAGACTCGTCGAGTCACATGTACACAGTAGGTCTTGATATTGATACTCGAGCATACTTTACAGCAGCCACAATGATTATTGCTGTACCAACCGGTATTAAGATCTTTAGCTGGATCGCAACTGCTTGGGGTGGGTCAATCCACTTACGTACCCCAATGTTATTCGCTATCGGCTTTATTTTCCTCTTCACAGTTGGAGGACTCACAGGTGTAATCCTTGCAAACGCTGGTATTGACATCGCTTTACACGATAAATATATATATCTCCATTCCAAAAGAGCTCATCGAAAAGCATCTTTTGAAGTTTGAAATACATAACACAATGTTTTGGAACACAAAATCTTACACACTCGCTTCTGCGGTGCGCTGCGAGACAAACAAAGCACTATGAACCTTACACATTTTTTTCTAGGATTGCTCGAAGGAAATGGGTCTATCCAAGTCAACCATTGGAAAAAAACAACCCTTCAATTTCGGATTGTGATTAAACTCAAATATACACAACACAATTATAATATGCTTATCAAACTGCGAGATCATTTAAAATGCATGAAGGTTCATGTACGACACAACGCAGTGTTGCTTATTGAAAATGACAAAAAAGCTTTGCACAAATTATGCATTCTTTTTGACAAACATCCATTTCTTACACAGCACAAAAGAAAACAATATGCTTTTTTTAAATATTGTCTTCAAAACACACCAACGTTTTCAGAGTATATGGGTTTGAAATCAGGAAATATACAATTTCCGTATACAATCAACCATATGGATGCTGAACAGATTGTAGCTTCTTCATATTATTCTGGTTGGGTTGCCGGATTCATTGAAGCTGAAGGATGTTTTTGTGTTCGAAAAAACACTACACAGTCGTTTTCAATTGGACAGAAAAATGATGCATCCATTGTTTTGAGTATAAAATATTTTTTTGGCTTTCAAAACAAGGTACAACATAAAAAACAAAATATGTATGTTCTTGAAGGTAGCCATCGTCATGTTCTTGGCAAATTAATTGAGTTTCTACAGAAGTATCCTTTGCTTGGTGAAAAACGTGTAAGTTTTGAGAAGTTTGTACAAAGATATAATATGCCAAAAAAGTAGGGTGGGTTCTTTTCATCTTACTGAGTGTTATTTCTCAAACCTCCAACCTCAAGGAATGGAGCGAAACCTCTTCTTCGAAGGAATACAACCTTCGGGGTGAGAGATGGTGTCGTGGAATAAACTTCGCTATATGCAAGAAACCCCTAAAGATGTGTCAGTTTCATACAGCTGAAAAGCCGTTTCTTCAAAGGAACTTCTTGAACCTTTTCCAAAGGAGCTCTCCAATGGCGCCCTTTGGGGTTCGAGGTTCGGGGACAGAGCCTATGGCGATCGCCTTTGGAGTAGAACTAGGAAACATTTTTTTCATTTTGGTGTCATTGTTTGAACGATTGTGAAGCATTTTCATACGGAAACAAATGGCAATCAAACATGAGAACATACATATAGTTTTTTCTGATGCGTGTGTTTTACGTGCAAGAAAAAGAACATGGGCAATTTGCAGGAAACCTTCGGGGCTCCTCAGAGACTACACGCGAAGCATGATTCAAAAGGGTTGAGCCTTTTTGACATGATGACATAGTCCAACTTTGGATGAAAGTTCAAAGGTTTTGACCTATTATGTAGTAGCACACTTCCATTATGTGCTTTCTATGGGTGCTGTGTTTGCATTGTTTGCTGGTTTTTACTATTGGATTGGAAAAATTTCAGGCTACCAATATCCAGAAACGCTGGGACAAATTCACTTCTGGCTGTTTTTCATTGGTGTGAACCTTA
>Ga0209555_10000527_pt1 | contig 32290 bp, 25 predicted proteins | sample SaaInl85LU_5_DNA_FD_184643 | JGI IMG/M metagenome (GOLD analysis project Ga0209555, IMG submission 184643) | Marine microbial communities from expanding oxygen minimum zones in the Saanich Inlet - ESP_85LU_5_DNA (SPAdes) (version 2) | ecosystem: Environmental > Aquatic > Marine > Intertidal... | reverse complement strand
AATGTTATTATTCCTCGTTGATAGCTATGCACTTTTTTTAAATCTCACAAAAAAGAGCGATTAACAGTCATTAATCGCTCTTTTCTCGTTGGTATAAAACACAAGGTCTTATTTTATTCTTTTGTCAGTTTGTCCGGTAAGCCCGTACAAGTTGTTCAAGATTCTTTTCATTGATTCGGAACTATCATCTTTGTATCTCGCTTCAATCATTGGCAATATCTCTGTAATGTATGCATCTCTTTCAGCTTTTGCCTTATCATATTTCGCAGTTTCCGTATAATCGATTTTATTCATTTCTTCGTTCATAATGACAATCTTATTATAATGAACAATCGCCATGTCACTTTTTAATTCTTGCATTTCAGGTTTCAATGCCAAAGCTTTTTCATAAGCAACTATTGCAGCATCGAATAGTTCCATATTCGAATAAATAATAGCTGCTGCATATTGCAACTGAAAATTACTTGGATCGTTTTTTAAAGCATCTTCTAACGAGGCTTTCGCTTTGTCATACTCCTTTTTATCAGCAAATATTTGTGCTTCATTTAAAATGACAGCAGGATCTCCTTTGAACTTTGTTTTTGCTTCAGCAATAGTAGCATTTGCTTTTTCCCTTGCACCCATTTTCTTGTATGCATCAGCCAACTTCAAATACACATCGGCTCCACCGTATCCGTATTCTATACACTTCTTGTAGTTTAATTCAGCGGCTTCATAATTTTCAATCAAAACTGCAGACATTCCTGCATTATAAGCGCCAATTGTATCTACTAAACCAATAATATCTCCATATACTTGTGAAGCGGTAAAATTGTCAAAAGCCTTCTTATAGTCTTGACTGTTATATGCTTCAATCCCACCATTCAGGCTGCCATTATACATGGGACCAGCGATTTTTCTTAAATCATTTTTGTAGTATCCCTTCTTGTCGTACTCTTTCGTTTTTATCAAAGCATTTACTACTTCTGCCGAAACATCCATAGATTCTTTAATTTTCATAGCCTCTTCTGATTTCATTCCCGCAATTCCTGCATAAATTGCAGCCTTCCAGCTCCAAGTTTTAGCGTTGGTTCGTGTGTCTTCGTTTTCAATTGCCTTATCAATGTAGGGTTTAGCTTTCACAAACTGATTCTTCTTTGCGAGCATGATCGCTGAAGTCACATTTTTCTTTTGTGAAAATCCTACAACTGCAGTTCCCATTATCATAGTTACAATTACTAAATTCTTTTTCATGGTCGTTTTATTAGTTTTATTTATTAGATGCAAATGTTGAACGATTGCATAAAGTTTTATTCAAGAATGTTGCCAAAAACCTTCACAGTTTCAGATTATGAAATATTTAACCTATTTGACTCTCAACAAATATAACAATGTTTCCATTTCCTTGCAAAATTTGACTTCAACAAAAAAGGCTTGTTTCCTTAGAAACAAGCCTTACTGTTGAAAAAATGTACTTTATTCTTCGGAGTCATCCATTACTGGAGAATCATCACCTTCTAGTGGTGTACCTGATAAATCAACCACTTCATCTGCTTCTTCGTCCTCTTCTCCTCCACCTACAATTTTTGCCACTGCTGCTATTGTATCATTTCCTTTTAAGTTGATTAGTCTTACTCCTTGGGTAGCTCTTCCCATTACTCTAAGACCAGAAATCTTCAGTCTTATCACAATTCCTGATTTGTTAATAATCATCAAATCGTCTTCATCTACCACATTTTTAATCGAAATCAGCTGGCCAGTTTTTTCACTTATGTTGATGGTTTTCACTCCCTTCCCTCCTCTTTTTGTAATTCGGTAATCAGAGATAACAGAACGTTTACCATATCCATTTTCAGACACAACCATCACATTCGCTGTTTCATCCTCCACACATATCATTCCAACTACTTCATCTTTCTTCTCGTCTGTCAGTCTTATTCCTCTTACACCTGAAGCTGTTCTTCCCATCGAACGAACGTCTTGTTCGTTGAATCGAATAGCTTTTCCAGATTTGAGAGCCATCATAATTTCACTTGTTCCGTTTGTGATTTTTGCTTCTAATAACTGGTCATCTTCACGGATTGTGATTGCATTAATACCATTGGTTCTTGGTCTAGAATAAGATTCCAACGAGGTTTTCTTTATCACCCCTTTCTTGGTACACATAATAATGAAGTTATTCTTGATGTAATCTTCATCCTTTAAATCTTGCGTATTGATGTAAGCCATTACCTTATCATCCTGCTCTATATTAATCAAGTTTTGAATCGCTCTTCCTTTCGATGTTTTTCCTCCTTCAGGAATCTCAAATACTCTCATCCAAAAACATTTACCTTTTTCAGTGAATACCAATAAATAATTGTGGTTAGTCGCTACAAAAAGTTCTTGTATAAAATCCTTGTCTCTTGTTTGACTTCCTTTGGACCCAACTCCACCTCTATTTTGAACTCTGTATTCTGACAATGAAGTTCTTTTGATGTATCCCGCATGAGAAATAGTAACCACTACTTCGTTGTCAGGAATCAAATCTTCGATTCTCATTTCGTTTGCAGAATATTCAATCACCGATCTACGTGCATCTCCGTATTTATCTTTTATCTGTGCTAATTCTTCCTTGATGATTGACATTCTCTTGTCTTCATTTTCAAGAATTTCTTTTAGTCCTGCGATTGTTTTCATCAACTCATCGTACTCAGCTCTCAATTTGTCTTGCTCAAGCCCTGTAAGTTGCCTCAATCTCATTTCAACAATGGCACGAGATTGAATTTCTGACAGATTAAATCTTTCAATTAATTTGTCTCTCGCCTCATCGGGACTTTTCGATGCTCTAATTAATTTAATTACTTCATCAATATTATCCGAAGCAATGATTAATCCTTCTAAAATATGGGCTCTTTCTTCTGCTTTTCTTAGTTCAAACTTCGTTCTTCTGATAACAACTTCATGTCTGTGCTCTACGAAGTAATGGATCAGTTGTTTTAAGTTCAAAAGCTCAGGTCTTCCATCTACTAAACAGATATTATTTACTGAAAATGAAGTTTGTAGAGCGGTGAATTTAAACAATTTATTTAAAACGACATTTGGTATTGCATCTCTTTTTAATTCATAAACAATACGCATTCCGTTTCTATCAGATTCATCTCTTATATCAGAAATACCCGTGATTTTTTCATCATTTACGAGATCAGCAGTTTTCTTAATCATATCTCCCTTATTCACTTGGTAAGGGATTTCAGTCACAATAATAGCCTCTCTTCCTTCTCTTATCTCCTCGATAGAAGCTTTCGCCCTCATCACAATTCGTCCTCTTCCTGTTTCAAAAGCTTGCTTTACGCCTTCGTAACCATAAATAATACCTCCAGTAGGGAAATCAGGTGCTTTTACATGCTCCATCAATTCCGAAATCTCAATATCTCTGTTGTCAATGTAAGCAATGGTTGCATCCACAGTCTCCGAAAGGTTGTGAGGGGCCATGTTTGTTGCCATTCCTACAGCAATTCCACTTCCTCCATTCACCAACAAACCTGGTATTTTGGTTGGGAGCACGGTCGGCTCCATTAATGAGTCATCAAAGTTTGGCGAAAAATCTACCGTTTCTTTGTCGATATCATTCAACATTTCTTCTGCAATTTTCCTCAACCTTGCTTCGGTGTACCTCATTGCTGCTGGATTATCTCCATCAATCGACCCAAAGTTACCTTGACCGTCAACCAAGGGGTAACGCAAAGACCAATCTTGAGCCATACGCACCATTGTATCGTAAACTGAAGTGTCTCCGTGTGGATGATACTTACCTAAAACTTCCCCAACAATTCTCGCAGACTTCTTGTGCGCTTTTCCCGCGGTTACTCCTAAATCTAACATGCCATAAAGGACTCTTCGGTGAACGGGTTTTAAACCATCTCGAACATCCGGTAGTGCTCTTGAAACAATTACTGACATTGAATAATCAATGTAAGCTGACTTCATTTCTTCGTCAATATTTATTTGAATAATTTTCCCTCCTGCCATTTAGACTTGAATTTTATTTATAATCGGTTTAACTTCGAATAAAGAACATTTTCTTAAGCAAAATACATCGTGCCTTCTAGTCGTTCTTTAACCTCTCGAAAGTACAATTTTGAAACCTTTTACCTTAATAATAGAATCTCTAATTACTAACAAAAATATGTTGATAATGGGATTGGAATATTATTTGCTTTAAAGAATAAAAAACTACTTTTATTACAAGGTCAAAATCCTTAAAAATTAAACTATTATGGAAGCAAATTTTTCACCTAGAGTCAATGATGTGATTTCTTTTTCGAGAGAAGAAGCATTGCGACTAGGCCACGATTATATAGGGGCAGAACATTTATTACTTGGATTAATAAGAGAAGGAGAAGGTTCTGCAATAAAAGCAATTAAAAGACTTGGAATAGAACTGAAAGACTTAAGAAACGAAATTGAGAAGATTGCAAAGCCAACCTCGGTTATGTCCGTTTCTTTAGGGAATATTCCTTTGTTGAAACAAGCTGAGAAAATACTTAAAATGATGTATTTAGAAGCAAAAGTTATGAGAAGTGAAAAAATTGGTACAGAACATTTATTGCTGTCAATTTTGAAGAGCAATGACAATATTGCAGCAAAAGTTTTGGAAAAGAATGACATTAATTACGATATGATTAAACAAGAATTTGAAGACGAACAAGATTTGGACTCAGTTGAAGATGTCCAAGCTAGTTTTCCAGACTCGGGTGAAGGATCGAGTGAGGAAGAAAGCGGAGATTTTTCTGGAAAAGGAAGTTCTGGGGCAAGAAAATCGGGCACTTCGGCAAAATCAAAGACACCTGTTCTCGATAATTTCGGAAGGGATTTGACGAAATTTGCCGAAGAAGGAAAGCTTGACCCTGTAGTGGGGAGACAAGACGAGATTGAGAGAGTTTCTCAAATTTTGAGTAGAAGAAAGAAAAACAATCCTATTTTAATTGGAGAGCCTGGTGTTGGTAAATCAGCTATTGCAGAAGGTTTGGCGCTTCGTATTGTTCAAAGAAAAGTGTCCAGAGTTCTTTTTGACAAGAGAATTGTTTCGCTTGATTTGACTTCGTTAGTTGCGGGAACGAAATACCGAGGACAATTTGAAGAACGAATGAAAGCCTTAATGAATGAATTGGAAAAATCTCCGGATGTCATTTTATTCATTGATGAAATTCATACGATAATTGGTGCTGGAGGTGCTTCCGGATCAATGGATGCTTCCAATATGTTTAAACCTGCTTTGGCCCGAGGTGAAATACAAGTAATCGGTGCAACCACTTTGGATGAATACAGACAATACATTGAAAAGGATGGAGCCCTAGAAAGAAGATTTCAGAAAGTATTGGTGGAACCAACTACCATTGAAGAAACGATTGAGATATTACATAACATAAAAAATAGATACGAAGATCATCACGTAGTAACTTATACTCCTGAAGCAATAGAGGCCTGTGTAAAACTAACGGCCCGATATATGACTGATAGATTCTTACCAGACAAAGCTATTGATGCAATGGACGAGGTAGGTTCGAGAGTTCATATCACAAACATCAATGTGCCAAAAGCCATTATTGATGTGGAAAAAGCGATAGAAGAAGTAAAGGAAAAGAAATCTTCTGTGGTGAAAAGACAAAAATACGAAGAAGCTGCCCAACTGAGAGATGAAGAAAGACAACTCCAAGAAAAACTAGAAATAGAAAAGAAGAAATGGGAAGAAGAAACTGAGAATGACAGGGAGGTTGTAAACGAAGATAACGTAGCGGAGGTAGTCTCTATGATGACAGGGATACCAGTACAGCGAGTAGCGGAAAAAGAAACCGGCAGGTTGAAAGAAATGGCTCAAAACCTGAAAGGAACTGTGATTGGACAAGATGACGCTATCAAAAAAATTGTAAAAGCAATTCAGAGAAATCGCGCTGGGCTTAAAGATCCAAACAAACCCATTGGGTCGTTTATCTTTTTGGGTCCAACCGGAGTTGGAAAAACACAATTGGCAAAAGAACTGGCAAAATACTTGTTTGATACAGAAGAATCTTTGATAAGAATTGACATGAGTGAGTACATGGAAAAATTCTCTGTATCGCGATTGGTTGGAGCACCTCCTGGATATGTAGGATACGAAGAAGGTGGTCAACTTACTGAGAAAGTAAGAAGAAAGCCCTACTCTATTATTTTGCTAGACGAAATTGAAAAAGCGCACCCGGATGTATTCAACTTATTGTTACAAGCTCTAGATGATGGTCAATTGACTGATAGCCTCGGGAGAAAGATTGATTTCCGAAACACGGTAATTATCATGACATCGAACATTGGAGCTAGACAACTGCAAGATTTTGGGACAGGCGTAGGATTTGGAACAAAGGCAAAAACTGAGAGTATAGATAAAGACACACAGGCTGTTATTCAATCTGCTTTAAAGAAAGCATTTGCACCAGAATTCTTAAATAGAATTGATGATTTAATTTTGTTTAATTCATTGAGCAAAGAGGACATTCATCAGATTATTGATATTGAGTTAGCGAAGCTATACAAACGTATAGATGAATTAGGATTCAATATAGAATTGACTGACAAAGCGAAAGATTTTATTGCTGATAAAGGATACGATGCTAAATACGGAGCAAGACCTTTGAAAAGATCTATTCAAAAGTACTTGGAAGATCCATTGGCTGAGCAAATTATCCAACATGAAATTGGTGATGGAGACAAACTTGTAGTTGATTACGACACCAAAAAAGAAGAAATTGTAATCAAACCAAAAAAAGGAAGAAAAAAGAAGTCTACTGAAGAGTAAAATTGACTCTATTATATTTTGAGGCCCATTTGAAGTAAATCGAATGGGCTTTTTTTTGATGGAAATTCTTTCAATTTTAGTAAATTCGGAACGAAAAAAAATCATCTATTGAAAGTCTGTATTGCCGAAAAACCAAGTGTAGCCAGAGAAATTGCAAGTATCCTAGGAGCTAATTCCAAAATGAATGGCTACTATGAAGGCAACGGCTATGCAGTAACTTACACGTTCGGTCATTTGTGCACCTTATTAGAACCGAGCGACTATTATCCTCAATGGAAAAGCTGGGATTTGAATCTCCTACCAATGCTGCCCGAAAAGTTTGACACAAAGGTGAATAACAACGAAGGGATAAAAAAGCAGTTCAACGTGATTAAATCTTTGTTTGACAAAGCCAGTGTAGTTATAAACTGCGGGGATGCAGGGACAGAAGGAGAATTGATTCAGCGGTGGGTGATTAATCAGTGTGAATACAAAGGCGAGGTGCAAAGATTGTGGATTTCTTCTTTGACGGAGGAAGCGATAAAAGAAGGATTTAATAATTTAAAGCCTGCTGCGAACTACGATAATTTATATTATGCAGGCTTTTCGAGAGCTATTGGCGATTGGTTACTTGGATTAAACGCTACTCGCTTATTTACAGTGAAATATGGTGGATACAAACAAGTGCTATCTGTTGGCAGGGTTCAAACACCTACGCTTGCAATGCTAGTAAATAGGTTCAAGGAGATTAGAGATTTTCAACCCCAACCCTATTGGGAATTGCAAACAACTTACCGAGATATCTTATTTAATTACGAAGAAGGAAGATTCTTAAAAGAAGAAGACGGACAAGTATTAGCGGATAAAGTAAAGGAGTCTGACTTTGAAATTGTTTCTGTCACGAAAAAGAAAGGGAAAGAATACGCTCCTAAACTTTTTGACTTGACTGGATTACAGGTATACTGCAACACAAAGTTTGGGTTTTCGGCAGACGAAACCCTTAAAACAGTGCAAAAACTGTACGAAATGAAAGTGGTTACCTATCCAAGGGTAGATACTACTTTTTTGCCAAATGATGTATATCCAAAAGTGGAAGGAATACTGAACAAACTCTCTAATTATGGTTCGCTCACCCAACCTTTACTAGGTAAAAAAATTAGAAAATCTAAGAAAGTATTTGACGATAAAAAAGTAACGGATCATCACGCCATTATTCCCACGGGAATGCAAAGCAACTTGTATCAAAATCAACAATTGGTGTACGATATAATTGTACGAAGATTTATTGGCGTTTTTTATCCAGATTCGGAAGTTTCCAACTCCACTGTTTTAGGTAAGGCTGCGGAAATCACTTTTAAAACAACTGGCAAGGAAGTTCTTACAAAAGGATGGAGAGTTGTATTTGAAACCGGCAACTCCAAAGAAAAAAGTGAACAGGCACTATTGCCAAATTTCCAACAAGGCGAAAAAGGAGAACACGAACCTTCTTTTTTACAAAAAGAAACAAAACCACCCCGAAATTTTACAGAAGCAAGTCTTTTGAGAGCCATGGAAACTGCCGGAAAGCAGGTAGATGATGACGAGATGAGAGAGCTAATGAAGGAAAATGGAATCGGACGACCCTCTACTCGTGCCAGTATTATCGAAACATTGTTCAGAAGAAAATACATCGAACGAAAAAAGAAATTGGTCCTCCCAACTGATACAGGCATTGCTTTAATTGAATTGATTGACAACGAATTATTAAAATCTGCAGAACTTACTGGACATTGGGAAAAGAGGTTGAAAGAAATTGAAAGAGGTGATTTCAAAGCAGGTGAATTCATCCATAACATGAAAAAAATGGTGTATGATTTGGTGAAAGAGGTCAAAGCGAATCAATCGGTCAAGAAAATTACTTCTAATGTTCCAAAACGAACACAAGAAAAAAAGGTCAATACCAAACCTACTGCTTCAAAAGAAAGGAAACAACTGGTGGGTAAAACCTGCCCAAAGTGCAAAAAAGGAACATTAATAAAGGGCGGAAGTGCCTATGGATGTTCCGAATTTAAAAATGAGTGTAAATTGATTCTCCCATTTAAAATACATGGTAAAAAAGTTTCTGAAAATCAATTAATTAGATTAGTTGATAAAGGAAGTACTACCAATCTCAAAGGGTTTGTGAATGGAGCAGAAAAAATTGAAGGACTTATCAAATTTGATTCGGATTTTAACCTCAAAATGATTCCTAAAGAAGGCAAATTGTCCTCTGAAAAATCGGATAAAGTCGCCTGCCCTGCATGTAAAAAAGGTACGCTACTTAGAGGAAAATCAGCCTACGGATGTTCAGAGTACAAAACTGGTTGTGATTTTGTGTTTCCTTTCCATCAAATAAAAGAACAAGCTGAAGGCAAACCCTTGACCAAGAAATTAGTGTTGGAGATCATTAGTAAGTGATTAGCTCACAATAAATTAAAAAATAATCAAGTAACTCTAACATCGATTTAAGGTGTGTGAATTAGTACCACATTCACTTACTAAAAGATTCTGCATCAAGTACGGAATGACACATAAAAAAATAGGGAGAATACTGAGACTAAAAAACCTTGCATAAAAATAAGCAAGGTTTTGAATTTTCAGATTTGACTCGTTTAGTTTTTAATGAATCTCTTAGTCGAAACTTGTCCGTTTTCACTTGTAACTTGAATGAAATAGATCCCTGAGTCAAGATTTTTGATGTCAATTGAATTTAAATTGTTCGTTACATTTTTGACCAATTTTCCGTTTACATCCATAATTCTGGCAGTAATTATTCTCATTTGGGAATTAATGGCTCTCACTTGTAGGTAGTTTTGAGAAGGAATAGGAAAAATAGAAAAATTTAATTCATTCTTTATTTCAAAAATGGAAACACTGCCTGATGTTTTCTTGAATTTGTATATTGTTCCATTGGGAATTGTTCCATTTAAAGGCTCTGTTGAATCAATAGAATTGACATTTTTAAAAGTAGGATTTGAAGGATTTCCTGTTAAAATAAACGTGCTGTTTCCATAATCAAAAGTAGAAAAATCAAGTTCAGCAATTAGTTCGATAAAGACTCCTGTCTCACCTGAATAACAAAGTGATGGTTGTGTAATATTATTAGGGCCAAAGTGAATCTCGATTGTATTGGAATCCTCGTACAACCACAATTGGAAATTAACATAATCTATGGACATGCCATTAGCTTCCATGTCTCCAACAAATCCAACATTTTTCCATTGAATTTTAAGAATCCTATTTCCAGAAAGACCCGATAACTTATAAGAAATGGGTGAGATACCTCCGGATGCTCCTGCTCCCAATATTGTATCAAAATTCCGATCGATAATATCGGCTCCAAATACTGTTAATGCCGGGATAATTCCAGATTCAGAATCGCTAACTGTCAATCCAGCACCGGGAGCCAAATCTTCGATGTAGACCGTGTTTATTGTCGTATCAAAATAAGTAAAATTAAATCCGATAGGAATCGTTAATTGAGGATAAATCCAAGTGAGACCTTTGGTAAGTGAAGAATCCCCAGAGAGATTAGCATAAACTCCTGTTCTTTTGGAAAATGAATATTGACCAATTGAGAGAAAAGACAAACAAATAAATGTAAAGGATAATAATTGATTTTTCATAGTTAGTAAGTTTTAAAAGACGAAAAGTCTCTGTTTTAAAAAAAATTGATTTTGGTTATAATGACTTAATTTACCAAAAAAAACTTGACATAACTATTTTATTTTCCTTTCTTTTTCTTCCTTTTTTTTTCGATTTCATCAATTTGTCCCATCAATTCTTTCACGCTCAAACTCTTGTCTTCACTAAAATCAACCGTTTGTCTATACTCATCTTGTTTCAGTTCTAGCACCTTGATCGGCTTCCCAACAAATTTTTCAATTTCGTCCAACAAAGGTTTTTCCTCTTGTGAGCAAAACGATACAGCATCACCTTTTTCCTTTCCTCTTCCCGTTCGTCCAATTCTGTGCACATAATTTTCCGCTACATCAGGCAAATCATAATTTACCACGTAATCCACATTCGCAATATCAATTCCCCTAGCCGAAACATCTGTTGCTATCATTACATGTACCTTCCCCGTTCTAAAAAAATTCATCACCGAACTCCTATCTTTTTGAGCCTTGTCTCCGTGAATTGTCATGGATTCTATTTCCACTCTATCCATGGCTTTTTTTACCCTTTCGGCCCGTACTTTTGTTCGTACAAATACTAATATTTTACTTTTGGGGTTCTCCTTTATCAGCCTTTCCAAAAAAAACCGCTTGTCATCTAGTTGAACAAAAGCAACCGAATGTTTGATGTTTTTCGAAACTGGGTCTTTAGGAGCAATTTGAATTCTAATGGCGTTACTTTTAATCAAATCATAAGCCGTTTTCTTTATCTTTTGATTAATCGTTGCAGAAAAAAACAAGGTTTGGCGAACTTTTGGCATCCTTTCCATCACATCAACAATGTCTTTTTTGAACCCTAAATCTAGCATGTGATCTGCCTCGTCAAGAACCAAAGTTTGCACTTTATCAAGAGACAGAAATCGCTGATGATGCAAATCAAACATTCTCCCCGGAGTAGTAACCAATACATCTACTCCATTTAGTAATTTATCAATTTGTCCTTCTTGGTCAACTCCACCAAACAAAGCCATAGTTTTTACTCTCGTTCCTTTTCCTAGTTTATTAAACACCTCGCCTATTTGCTGCGCCAATTCACGGGTAGGAACCATTACCAAAGCTCTAATTACAGGTTCTTTGTGGTTTCTTTTCTTTTTTTGGATATCATTAATGATAGGTATTGCAAAGGCTGCAGTTTTTCCAGTACCCGTTTGGGCGATTGCCAACAAATCTTCCCCTTTCATAATGGCGGGAATAGATTTGTATTGAATATCGGTAGGTTTCTTAAACCCTACTTTTTCCAAATTATTGATAATTTCTGGGGTAAAACTGTATTGACTAAATTTCATAATGTAAAGGTAAGGTTTATAACTACTACCAACTAATTGGCATATAATCTTTGAGAAACTGTCCGTTCCAATGTTTTCCCGTATTTATTCCGTCAATCAATGGGTCCAACACTCTAGCAGCTCCATCTACAATGTCTAGCGGAGGTTGAAAATCGTGTTCTTCTTCCTTCTTTTTGGATAATTGAACCGGGTCTTCATCTGTTACCCAACCCGTATCTACCGCATTCATGAATACTCCGTCTTTTCCAAATTCACTAGCTGATGTATGAGTCATCATATTGAGAGCAGCCTTTGCCATATTGGTGTGTGGATGACGAGCAATCTTATGAAAAGTATGGAATTTACCTTCCATCGCAGAAACGTTTATTATGTGCTTCTTTCCTGTGTTTTCTTTTCTCATTAAATTGGATAAACGATTACACAAAACAAAAGGAGCTACCGCATTAACGAGCTGTACTTCTACCATTTCTAAGGTTTCTATTTCACCCAACTTCAGTCGCCAGCTATTGGTTTTTCTCAAATCTACCTGCTGAAGATCTGCATCAAGCTTCCCTTCAGGAAATACCTCTTTGCTGGCAATAGCGTTGTCAAAACTATAAGGTATTTGAGATAATTTAGCCGAAGCACTAATCCCTATTCCTGGCCTGTTACTATGCCAAGAAACAGGTAGGTTCTTTTTATCCATTGTTTTTTCTGAAAACTGATTCAGTTCATCCAAACAAGCTTTATGATCCTTGAGTAATTCTCTTGCTTTTTCTGGTAATTCCTCAAAAGGTTTTTCTTCGTACTCCATCATGTGAGAATAAAAACCAGCTGGTCTTCTTACCGTTTGAGCGGCATTGTTTATCAAAATATCCAATCGACTAAATTTGGATTCAATGAAATTGCAAAAAATCTCTACACTCGGAATATGTCTTAAATCTAATCCATGAATATGTAATCTCTTGCTCCATTCATGATAATCATCTTCTTTGGCAAATCGCAAAGCAGAGTCCACTGGAAATCTGGTAGTGGCAACCACCTCTGCGCCCGAGCGAAGTAAAATTAATGTGATGTGGTATCCAATTTTTAATCGCGAGCCTGTTACTACCGCAACTTGTCCTGTTAGGTCAGCAGTTTGAAATCTTTTGGCATAATTAAAATCACCGCAAGATTCACACATGGTATCGTAAAAGTGGTGCAACTCTGTAAATTCAGCTTTGCACACGTAACAGTTTCTTGGACTTTCTAATTTTCCCCGACTTTTTGTTGATGTATCCGCCAACATTTTTGGTGCAACAAAAACTGCATCTTCTCTGGCACTTCTTATTCCTGTGTTCTTTCTCGCATGCTTTTCTCTTTCTCGTTTCTTTCTTTGAGCAACTTTCTTGGCACTTTTTACTCTTTTGTCTTGCTCCTCTTTTGTAGGTCTTGATAATTTTCCTGCGGCCATCATCAACTCTTTTCTTTTCTCTTGCGAAAGGTCAAATAGTTGATCCGTATTCTCTAATAAGTTATTGAGTGTGGCAATGCACTCTTCTATTTCTTGCTGAGACAGTTTCTTTTTGTTCAAATTATCTTCCATTAGTTCGAAACTTCTTGTTGAACATTCGTATACACTTCCTCTAAGTCTTTTAATTCCCTAAAACCATTGGCTATCATAAAGAATTGATTTTTTATCTTAACCACAACCGAAGGAAATCCTTTTATTCCCATCTCTGCGGAGAGCTGAAAATCAGTTTTAGTTGCATATTTAGCTTCCTCGCTTTCAAACAATTCCGCAAACTTTTTTGTATCAAGTTCAAATTCTTGCGCAACCTCCAAAAAAGTTTCAAGCTTGTTTGTATTTCTATTCTTTACATAAAATACAATTTGAACCGCCTTAAAAAATTCGAGCTCTTTTTCTGGAGCCATCATTCGGCATACCACCACTGCTCTACTCGCAGGTTCTGTATCGAGAACAAAATCTTCATTTTGAAATAGATCAAATGAAAAAGGTTGACCTGTTCTTTGTTCAATTTCTATCCAATGCGATTTCAAGAAATCTTCCATTTCATGGACCATCTCTACCCCATTCGGTCTCAATCCTCCTTGCACCATTCTTAGTGTAAGTTCAGGATGATTTTGTACAAATGCATCCAATTCAGGAGCAAATCCATAACACCAAGAGCACAGCGTGTCAGCGATGTAAATAAGGGAATTCTCATCGTTTTTTATCCAGTCTAAATTCATAGAACAAAGGTAAAAAATAGATGTTAGATATTGGAAAAAAGATTTTATACTTTTTTTGGGAAGTGGCTTTGAATCGAAATGGATTGGTTCTACTGAAAGGTTTAGGAATGGCGCAAAAAAAAGAAAATCTCAATTACTTTGAGAACAAAGAAATTGAGATTTTATAAAGTGCCCAGAGCGGGAGTCGAACCCGCACGTACGAAGTACACACGCCCCTCAAGCGTGCCCGTCTACCAATTTCAGCACCTGGGCAATTGATTCAGGTTGCAAATATAGTATAATTGAATAAGAATAAAGTAGGTCTGTAGATTATAATTCAATATATAAAATTTCCAAATCTTGGTAATTTTCAAGAGCTATACATTGATACCCAACTACCAACAATATTTTAAAAATAGAAATTTACCAAAAAACCCTTTCAAACATAAAGTATGAAAGGGCTTTCTCTGTGATTCAGCAGGGATTCGAACCCTGGACCCACGCCTTAAAAGGGCGTTGCTCTACCAACTGAGCTACTGAATCAACATCTTCTTAAAGAAGATAAACTCGTTAGCTGGATCTTACCTCAAGACGAGATAATAGAAATAAAAAAGCCTTCAAAACAAGTGTATTGAAGGCGATTTTATACAAGTGATTCAGCAGGGATTCGAACCCTGGACCCACGCCTTAAAAGGGCGTTGCTCTACCAACTGAGCTACTGAATCGCTAACGAGGTGCAAATATAGAAACCTCTGTTTTTATTCCAAAGTAAAATGATCTTTTTTTTAACTTTTTTTTAATTTAATGTCCTCAAACGAGCTTCCAAAACTTTATTTACCGGAACCAGAGGTAGTCTCAACTCATTTTCCATTATTCCTTGTTCGTGCAGCAATACTTTCACTCCACCTGGATTTCCATCTTCAAAAATTCCGTCAATCAATTTGAGTAATGCATAATGAGCCACTCTTGCTGAGTCAAAATCTCCTTTCATACTTTTCTCTACCAATTCTTTGGTAGTTTCCGGGTGAGAATTAGCAATTACCGAGATTAAACCTTCTGCTCCACAAGCTATCATTGGCAAAGTAAGCGCATCATCACCTGAAATGAGTAAAAAATCAGCGGGTTTTTCCTGAATAATCTCCATTACTTGCCCCATATCTCCTGATGCTTCTTTTATTCCCATGATATTGTCAAACTCTTTGGCTAAGCGCAATGTTGTAGAAGATGTCATGTTGCTACCAGTTCTTCCCGGCACATTGTACAATAGAATGGGTAACTTACTCACTTTGGCAAGTTCACTGTAATGCTGATAAATTCCTTCTTGACTGGGTTTGTTGTAATAAGGACTTGCTGTGAGAATTGCAGAAACGCCTGTCAAATCAAACGAATTGAATTCTTTCATCATTTTCGCGGTGTCGTTCCCTCCTATTCCGAAAACTAGGGGCAATCTCCCATTATTTATGGTCCTTACAGAATTCAAAACTTGCTGTTTTTCTTCGGCAGAAAGCGTGGCAGATTCACCTGTTGTACCCATTACAACCAAATAATCTAACCCACCATCTATCAGTTTATTTGTTAGTTTTTCGAGTGCTACAAAATCTATTTCTTTGTTCTTTTTGAATGGAGTTACCATGGCTACTCCAAGTCCTTTTAATTCATTCATTACCTAGGATTTACTTGGGTTAAAAATACATTAATTTGAGTGATATATTTAGACACGGGGGTGTTCTCTGGCATATCTACCATAAAGTCATAAAACTTCTCATTCTCTTCGTTTAATCTTCCTATTTTAAATCTTGATTTTGAACTAGCTACCACATGTTTTATTGGGACATGGAAGTCTTGAGATAAATCAATGAGAATATCAAAATCTTCTTTAATAAAAGACGATACTTCTTTGCAGTTTCCAAAGTAGTAAAAATCTACCTTTTTATTGGTGAAATACGAATATTTAAGCGATTGGTTTATTACAAAACTAGGAAGTTTAGGACCCTCAAAATAGCCTAGAACTTTAATTTTTTTAAACCCAATTTCACCTTTCAGGAAATTAACATATTTCTCTACTATATCCTGATAGTCAGTGGTTGATACTGAATACACAATCCCAATAGATTTAGCTGAGTCAAAATTTGAAACAATAGGTCTCCTTTTCTGATGAAAAACTAGTTTGTTCAACTTTCGTTTACCTAATTTCCGCTTTATGTTAGTTAACAATTTCATTGAGTTCAAAATTACCAAAGTAAAAGTTCTTATTTCCTTTTTTATTGGATTAATTGAAGGTAACTCAATTCATCTAAAATTTTAACCTCCAGCTTTTCGGCTTTTTTTAGTTTTGCAGGGCCCATTTTATCTCCTGCCACCAAATAGTTTGTTTTACTCGAAATTGAACTCGATACTTTACCTCCATTATCTTCAATCGATTTTTTAAGTTCATCTCGAGAAAACTTATCGAATACACCAGACACAACAAAAGTCGTCCCAGCAAGCTTTTCACTTCCTCCTTCCTTCTTTTTCATTTCAAATTGAAGCCCTTGATTTCTCAAAACATCAAGAATTGCTTGATTCTCTTCTTTGCTAAAATAATCTACAACACTCTCGGCAATTCGTTCCCCTATTTCATCTACTTCTACCAAGTTTTCTTTGTCGGCCTTGATCAATTCCGAAATGGAACCAAAATGTCTGGCCAATTTTTTTGCAACTGTGTCACCCACATACCTAATTCCTAATGCAAACAACACTTTTTCGAAAGGAACAGATTTAGAAGCTTCTATCCCTTCCAGCATATTTTTTACAGATTTCTCAGCCATTCTGTCTATCACAATTAACTCGTCATAAGTGAGTGAATATAAATCTCCCGAATTCTTTATCAACCCTTGATCAAACAAAACTTCGATGGTTTCAGTCCCCAATCCATCTATATTCATCGCTTTACGCGAAATAAAATGCTGAATTCTTCCTTTTATTTGAACCGAACATCCTGTATCATTCGGGCAATAATGGTTGGCTTCGCTCTCTTTTCTTTCTAGCCTCGATCCGCACTCAGGACAATTTTTGATGTAGGCAAAAGGAACTGAATCTGCTGGCCTTTTCGATAAATCCACCGAAATAATTTTTGGAATAATCTCACCCCCTTTTTCAACAAAAACGGTATCTCCTTCCCGTACTTCTAGTTTTTCAATAATATCTGCGTTGTGGAGCGAAGCTCGTTTTACCGTGGTTCCTCCCAACTGCACTGGAACTAAATTAGCCACAGGCGTAATTGCACCAGTTCGCCCAACCTGGTAGGTTACTTTTTCTAGAACGGTGCTCACGCGCTCGGCTTTAAACTTATAGGCTATTGCCCATCTCGGAGATTTGGCTGTAAACCCCAATCTGTTTTGATTGTCGTAGTGATTTACTTTGATGACAACCCCATCAATCTCAAATGGTAATTTTTTTCTTTCAACATCCCAATAGTCTATAAATTCAAGGATTCCATCTATTGAATCTGTTTTTTTGATGTAGTTATTGGTTGATTTTGGGACTTTGAACCCCCATTCCTCTGCTTTCTCAACTAATTCATAATGATTATCAATGGCGATATTCTCTCCATATATTCCGTATAAATAACAGTCTAATCCGCGCTCCGCGGCAATGCTCGAATCCAAAGATTTGAGAGTTCCTGAGGCCGTGTTTCTCGGATTGGCATAAAGCGGCTCATCATTCTCAGCTCTTTGTTTATTAAGCCTTTCAAAATTCTCCAACGGAAAAAATATTTCACCTCTTATTTCGAAGTCGGCTGGGTAATCTCCTCGAAGGCTCAATGGAACGGAGTTTATTGTTCTGACATTGGTGGATACATTTTCTCCTTTGGCGCCATCGCCACGTGTAACAGCCTGATGAAACTGACCATTTTTGTACTGAATTCCTATTGCTACTCCATCGTACTTTAGCTCACAAACATACTCAATGTCGTCATTCGTTAATTTTTTGATTCTTGTTTCAAAATCGATGATATCATCTTTTGAGTAACTGTTGGACAAAGAAAGCATGGGATATTTATGCACAACCTGCTCAAACTTTTGAGTTACGTCACCGCCCACTCTTTTTGTTGGAGAATTGGCCGAAGAAAACTCAGGGTGCTTTTCCTCTAGTTCTTGCAGTTCTTTCAATAAAGTATCGAACTCAAAATCCGAAACCAAAGAAGTATCCAACACATAATAATGGTAGTTATAATCTTGAAGTACTTGAGTTAGCTCCTGGATTCTTTCTTGTGGATTAGTCATCTATAAAATCAAATTTAAATACATATTTTTTTCGATATTCTTTGTCTTTCACGAATCTACTAAATTCATTTAAAAACAATTTTACTCCAAAGGAATAAAAAACGGTATTGAATTCTTTGCCAAATTGAGAATCATCCAAAAACACAAAGTTATCGCCAAATCCTGCAGTAATCCCAAACCATTTTAAAATACGGTAGTTAGCCTTGATTGACACAGTAAATGAGGGTACGAAATCGCGCGAAATTATTTGTTGTTCTTTTCCGGATGTATCGTACATAAATGCTTTGATGGGTCCGAAACCTAGGTGAATTGGAAACAACAATTCCCACCGTTGATTTTGGAACAAAATAGGATCAATATATGCACTCACATGGCGATAAGTAAAGTATTTCTCATCAAAACTTACAGGTGTAAAAGGATCTTTTTGAATAAGAAAGTTCACTACACTTTTGGATAGCTCGTGATACCCCAATCCAAATCGAACTCGTTTATTTCCGAATCCAATTTTAGCTCCATAAAACGCTAGGTTCTCTTCAAAAACAACCGAATTTCTCAGGTCGAGCGTTCCATAGAATTTCAATTTATCATTCTCGTGTTTTTTGTAAAACTGAGCACTCACCCCACAATGAAGAGAAATAAAACAACATAAAACAATCAGTTTTTTCATCTACACATTGGATTTAATGCCTGATACAATTCGTTCTTTTCCATTTAAATCTTCTATGATTTGAACATTTCCGAATCCATACTCTACCAACAACTCTTTTGTTTCGGGACCATATTTCTCATTTATTTCAACATACAACTTACCTCCTTCTACGAGATTTGATTGACAAAAAGTCGCGATTTTTTTGTAAAAAAGAAGAGGGGCTTTGTCTTCAACAAACAAGGCTAAATGAGGTTCGTAACTCAATACATTTTCTGCCATTTCTGCTTTTTCTTTATTCAAAACATAAGGAGGGTTGCTCACAACAATCTCAAAAGGGAGTCCATCGTAGGTTGGATTCAAAATATCTTGGTGTAACAATTCAACAGAGGATTCTAGCTGAGAGTTGTTTTTGTTTGCAATTTCCAGTGCTGCCTTTGAAATATCAAAAGCTGATACCGAAGCGCTAGGCAGGGCCAAGCTCAATGAAATTCCAATTGCACCAGTTCCTGTTCCTATATCAAGTAATCTTCCACTAAAGTCTTTGTTTTCCTTTACTATAAGGTCTACTAGTTCTTCTGTTTCGGGCCTTGGAATTAATGTATCTTGAGAAACCAAAAAGTCGTTGTTGTAAAAAAACTGGCTCCCAATTATCTGCTGTATCGGCCTGAAAAGCTTCAGTTCTTTGATGGCATAATAAAACTTTAGCAGTTCCGATTCAGAGAGTTTTTTTGTCTTCAAGCTATGCGCTTCCATTCTAGATAAAGAGAGGAAGTGATTTGTCAGCAAATTAAAAAACGAATCAACTTCTCGATTGGCATAAAACTCCTCGAGCGAATCAAAAAAATAATCTTTGATAGCTGACAAAGTATTTTCTTTCACAAACATGAATTAAACGGCTACATCGTTTTCTCTCAATGCATCGTTGAGCGAAGTTTTAAGATCTGTACTTGCTTTTCTTTCCCCAATAATAAGTGCGCAAGGTACATTGTATTCACCAGACGGGAATTTTTTTGGATAAGAACCAGGAATCACAACTTTTCTTGGAGGAACTTCACCTTTGTATTCTATGGGTGTTTCACCTGTAATATCAATAATCTTAGTCGATTTTGTAAGCGTAACACCGGCACCCAATACAGCCTCTTTTCCTACTTTCACTCCTTCTACCACAATACATCTAGAACCTATAAAAGCTCCGTCTTCTATAATGACAGGGGCCGCCTGAAGAGGCTCCAAAACTCCTCCAATTCCTACACCACCGCTTAAATGGACATTCTTTCCTATTTGAGCACAAGAACCTACCGTAGCCCACGTATCAACCATAGTACCTTCGTCCACATAAGCACCTATATTAACGTAACTTGGCATCATAATAACTCCTTTGCTCAGGTAAGCACCATAACGAGCAACAGCATGAGGCACAACTCTTACTCCGAGTTCAGCATAATTCTTTTTCAAAGCCATTTTATCATGAAATTCCATAGGACCGGCCTCAAGAGTTTCCATTTTTCGGATCGGAAAATACATGACCACGGCTTTCTTTACCCATTCATTTACTTGCCATTCTCCATTTTCTAAAGGTTCCGCTACTCTTAACCTTCCTTTGTCTATTTCTTCTATCACCGCCTCTATGGTTCGGATAGTTGTTCCATCTTTTAATAACTCTCGGTTTTCCCAAGCTTTTTCTATAATCTCTTTCATAATTATTCTCTAACTAAATTTTGTACAAATTGTATTGATTTTTTCATTTCTACGTGCATTTCCACGTCATTTTCTATGAATGGAATGGACGAACGATAGGATTCTCTTAATTCCTCAATTTGTTGAGAAGACTTTTTATCTCTGAATTCAAGCGCTTGAAATCCTGCCAATAGTTCTACACCCAAAACACTCTCTAAATTTGAAAACACTTTGAAACATTTTGTGGCGGCATTCGCTCCCATACTTACATGATCTTCTTGTCCATTTGATGAGTCAATCGTGTCGACCACAGCAGGTGTACACAATTGCTTATTTTGACTTACAATACTAGCCGCAGTGTATTGGGGTATCATAAATCCTGAATTTAACCCTGGTTTTTTGACTAAGAATGCTGGGAGAGCTCTATTTCCCGAAATCAACTTGTATATTCTTCTTTCGGAAATACTCGCGAGTTCTGCCAAGGCCAAGGCCAGTGAATCTAATGTAATGGCGAGTGGTTGTCCGTGAAAGTTTCCTGCGGAGATAATCAAATCCTCATCTGGGAAAATCGTTGGATTATCAGTCACAGAATTGATTTCTGTTTCAAAAATTCCTGTCACGTAATCGATCATGTCTTTACTGGCTCCATGGACCTGCGGAATACACCTGAAAGAATAAGGATCTTGCACATCCATTTTTTCTCCATGAAATATTTCACTTCCTTCTAAGTAATTCAGTACGTTTTTGGCTGTTTGAGCTTGTCCTTTTTGATTTCTCACTTGATGAATCAACGGATTAAACGGTGATTTGTGCCCGTTATAGCCCTCCAAAGAAACGCAAGCAATTAAATCTGAAATCGATTTGTATTTATTGGCATACAGTAACATGTAAACTCCAAATGCCTGCATAAACTGAGTTCCATTAAGCAAAGCAAGCCCTTCTTTTGATTGCAGTTGAACTGGTTGTAATCCTAGTTCTGACAACACCTCTGCTGAACTTCTTCGTTGGTTTTTGTAATTCACCTCTCCCAATCCAATTAAGGAAAGTGAGATATGCGCCAAAGGTGCCAAATCCCCACTTGCGCCCAGGCTTCCTTGCGAATATACAACCGGAAACACTTGATTGTTATACAGTTCGATTAATAAACTTAAAGTTTCTATTGAAATACCTGAATGCCCGTAAGATAGCCCTTGAATTTTCAAAAACATCATTATTTGAACGATTTCTTGAGGAATTTCTTCTCCCAATCCACAGGCATGAGACATGACCAAGTTATGTTGTAATTCTCCTAACTCTTCGTTGGTCACAACCGTATTACACAAAGAACCAAACCCTGTATTTATGCCATAAATTACTTCTTCCCCCGAAGCCATTTTCTTATCTAAATAAGCCCTGCATTTCATCACTTTTTCTAATGACTCTGCCGAAAGCTCAAGTCGTGACTTACTTTTTATTAATTCTTCTACCTTGTTTAGGTCGATTTTTTTAGTTGAAATTTGATGAATGTTCATGCTGTATTTAAAAAGTTGATGTTGTAAAAAAGTGTATTAAATCCAAAATAGTGTAACTAATCTGTTCGCCAGTTTCCATGTTTTTTACCATTATTTCTTGGTTTTTTAGCTCGTCTTCTCCTACCAAGGCAACAAATGGAATGTTCTTGTTATTGGCATAATTCATTTGCTTTTTTAATTTGTGTGAATCGGGATAGAGCTCTGAAGCGATGCCATTGTCTCTCAATCTCTTGAGCCACACAGCAGATTGCAAGGCTTCTTTCTCGCCAAAATTTGCAAACATAAGTTGAGTGGATGCAATAAGCTCTTTTGGAAATAAATCTAACTCTTCCAGCACATCGTAAATTCGGTCGGCACCAAAAGAAACTCCAACACCAGATAAATTTTTCATTCCAAAAATACCAGTCAAATCATCATAGCGACCACCTCCACAGATACTTCCAATATGTACAGAATTCGCCTTCACTTCAAATATTGCTCCAGTGTAATAATTCAATCCTCTTGCCAGCGAAGGATCAAATTCTAGTTTGGCATTTTGCAAGCCAAGAGTCTTGATGGTATTGAGTACATAATTCAATTCATCCATTCCTTTTGCTCCAATTGCCGAAGCCGAAACGATAGAATCTACGGCTTTCAAAACCTCGTCATTACTTCCTTTTATGGAAAGCAAAGGCCTTAATTTTTCTATAGCTTCTTTGCTTACTTCTTTCTCCTTCAATTCTTTCACTACTCCTTCTTCTCCTATTTTGTCCAGCTTATCAATAGCTACTGTTATAGGAATAAGTTTGTCACCTTCCCCTATTACTTCTACCAATCCTGATAAAATTTTCCGATTATTAATTTTCACTGTAAAGTTTGTTAGTTTCAAACTAGACAGCACTTCATCAAAAATCTGAATAAGCTCTACTTCTTGCATAAGAGATTCACTTCCTACAACATCTACATCGCATTGATAAAACTCTCTATATCTTCCTCTTTGGGGTCTGTCTGCTCTCCACACCGGCTGAATTTGATACCTTTTGAAAGGGAATGTCAATTCATTTTGATGTTGAACAACAAACCGAGCAAACGGAACCGTTAGGTCATATCGAAGTGCTTTTTCTGAAACCGAATTGGCAAAACGAACTGAATTTACTTCTTCAAATGCTTTCTTGTCAGATTTAGTTAGGTATTCTCCCGAATTTAAGACTCTAAAAATCAACCTATCTCCTTCTTCCCCGTACTTTCCCATCAAGGTTTCTGTTTTTTCCATTGTGGGCGTTTCAATAGGTAAGAATCCATATTTCTGAAACACGTTTCGGGTGGTATCAAAAATATAATTCCTCTTTTTCATTTCATGAGGTAAAAAATCTCTGGTTCCTTTTGGTATGGAAGGTTTTGACATAGAAATACTCTTTGTTGGTGTTGTGAAAACAAAAATAAGAATAATTGTGCGTTGTTACCGACTCATTTTGAAATAGATTTTAAAGAGAAACTTGAAATGAAATTTTGACTTGAACAAGAAGAAATTTTGCGCAGAAACAAAACCTCCTTGGCTTGAGATATCGAAAAGCAAAAACTCTCCATTTCAAGGATAAAAAATTTACCTTTGTGTAAACAAAATAAGGGTATGAAAAATGCATTTTACTTAAAATCCATCGATAAAATAAAAGAGGGAAAATTGGCTGAAGCGATCTTGTTTTTGGACAAGGCGATAGAAGAAGAACCAAACAATCCTATTTATTTTAGTGAACGAGGAGTTTGTTATTTGAATTTGAATCAAAATGAACGCGCGCTCGAAGACATGAACCAAAGTGTGAAACTAGACCCAAACTATTCTTATAGATATTCAAGTCGTGCTTTTGTAAAAGACAAAATGGGCGATATTGAAGGAGGGATTTCGGACTACGAAATCGCTGTGAGACTAGACCCAGAAGATGCTATTGCCCACAACAACTTGGGACTTATGCAAGAAAAACTAGGCTACAAAAAAGCAAGTGAACGAAGTTTTAAAAAAGCGGATAAACTAGCTGATGAAAATCCAAACTCCTTACCAAATATATCGAATGACGAGACAAAAAAGACAAAGCCTAGCTCCAATTCCCTGCCTCCTATTTCACCTAAAAAAAAACAAACGATTTGGTCTGTGTTTAGGGAAATACTGAGCGATTCTTCCACCCGAAAAGAATTTATTACCTTTATTAAGAGTGGTGGAAAAATGAATAAAAAAGACTAGCAATCAAAAATATTCCTTTGTTGTTAGGAATAAAATAACAAAGAAGGTGATTCTCCTCGTATTTAAGTAGTACTTTTGCACTCGATTTTAAAAACAACAAAAAACCGAGAATAAAATGGAATTTGATTTAACCCAAGTATTGTCTGTAGCACTTATCCTTTTTGGAGTAATTGATATTATTGGATCTATCCCCATCATTTTGGATATCAAGAACAAAGGAATAACCATTGAATCTGGCAAAGCGACCTTAGTAGCTGGAGCCATTATGATTCTTTTCTTGTTTTTTGGAGACAATGTACTCGGATTGTTTGGAGTTGATATTCGTTCGTTTGCCGTGGCAGGTTCTCTTATCTTATTCTTTTTGGGAATTGAAATGGTGCTAGGAATCACCTTATTCAAAGAAACGGAGGGCTCAAACTCCGGTTCAATCGTACCAATTGCGTTTCCCATAATTGCGGGAGCTGGAACCATGACAACTATTATTTCTCTGAGAGCAGAGTATTTACCGAGCAGTATCTTAATTGGAATTTTGATCAACGTGGTTATTATTTATACCATCCTGAAAAGCTCGAATTACATTGGAAGAAAAATCGGTAAAAGTGGATTAGCCGTTTTTCGAAAAGTATTTGGAATTATTTTGCTCTCAATTGCAATCAAACTATTTACAGAAAACATTACTACTTTAATTTCTATTACAAATGATTCTATATAACGTAACAGTAAGTATTGACGAGTCTATCGAAAGCGAATGGCTTACTTGGATGAAAGACATTCATATTCCGGAAGTAATGGAAACTGGATGCTTCAAAGAAAACAAGATTTGTAGAATATTGGCAGAAGAAGAAGGCGGAAAAGCGTATTCGATTCAATACTTTGCACCTGATATGGAAACTTACATTCGTTACCAAACTGAGTTTGCTCCAGAATTACAAAAATCACACTCAACTAAGTATGCTGGTAGGTTTGCAGCCTTTAGAACTTTATTGGAAGTGGTGCATGCTTCTGAACAACTAGGGAATTAAAAAGTAGGTAGTTTAGTTAGACTAATGTTACGTTTTTTTTAAAAAAACTGGTTCGGATTCTCTCTAGCCATACAATCAAACTTTCCGAAAACTGAAAGGTAAAAAGGGAATAATCAATAGCCATCTCTCAGTGAACGCATCTGCTCAAACGATTGACTGTAGTATGTTAATATCCAAAGAGTGGTCTTCCTCCCATCAAGGTGTTTACTTTTGCTTTTATTCCTGCTACTTTTTCTTCATTGTCTCTATTCATAAGGACTTCATCAATCAATTCCACAATTTTGGGCATGTCTACCTCTTTCAACCCCCGTGTGGTAATTGCAGGAGTTCCAACTCTTATTCCAGAAGTTACAAAAGGTGATTTGTCATCAAAAGGAACCATATTTTTGTTTACCGTAATGTCAGCTTTCACCAGTATGTTTTCTGCCTCTTTTCCCGTTATATTTTTACTTCTCAAATCAATTAACATGGAGTGATTGTCTGTACCTCCTGATATAATCTGGTAACCCTTTTCTACAAATGATGCAGCCATCGCTTGTGCATTCTTAATCATTTGTTTTCCATACTCTTTAAATTCAGGTTGAAGCGCCTCGCCAAACGCCACTGCTTTCGATGCAATTACATGTTCCAAAGGCCCTCCTTGGGTTCCAGGAAAAACTCCCGAGTCTAGCAAAGAAGACATTTTTCGAGTGACACCTTTAGGCGTTTTTATTCCAAAAGGATTATCAAAGTCTTCTCCCATCATAATTACCCCACCTCTTGGTCCTCTGAGTGTTTTGTGAGTTGTAGAAGTGACAATGTGACAATGTGGAAGAGGATTATTAAGCAAACCAGATGCAATTAATCCAGAAGGATGCGAAACATCTGCCAACAACAAAGCGCCAACCGAATCGGCAATAGCTCTCAATCTTTCGTAATCCCAATCTCTAGAATACGAAGAAGCTCCGCAAATAATCAGTTTCGGTTTCTCTAGGTTAGCCGTTTGTTCCACTTTATCGTAATCAATTCTCCCTGTTTCTTTTTCTACTCCATAAAATGAAGGTGAATAAAGTTTTCCCGAAAAATTTACTGTTGAACCATGAGTTAAGTGTCCACCGTGAGACAAATCAAATCCCAATATTTTATCTCCAGGATTTAAAATTGCCAACATAACTGCTGCATTGGCTTGTGCTCCCGAGTGAGGCTGAACATTTGCCCAAACCGCCCCAAATAATTCTTTTAATCTATCAATAGCAAGTTGCTCCACTTTATCTACCACTTCGCAACCTCCGTAGTACCTTTTTCCCGGTAACCCTTCTGCATATTTGTTTGTCAACACACTTCCCATTGCCTGCATTACTTGGTCACTGACAAAATTCTCCGAAGCAATTAATTCAATTCCGTTTAATTGTCTGTGTTTTTCTTCTTCGATTAGGTTAAAAATTACGCTATCGTTGCTCATAGTTCTATTATTTTAGTCGGATAAAAATAAGAGAAAAAGTAGTGATATGAAACATATTGAACCGAATAAAATAAAAAAATTGCGAATTCGTTTAAACTTGTGTTTTCAACCTTAATATAATATGTAACTTTGAAGGTAGAACACACCAAAACTATTAAAACTCATTGAAGAAATTTGATTAAAAGATATTCGATATTCGTTATTCTTTGTTTTGTGCATTTTGCGTTAAAATCACAAAAGGTTGGACTTGTCATGAGTGGCGGTGGTGCATCAGGCATGGCCCACATTGGAGTCATTATGGCTTTGGAAGAACATAGGATTCCAATTGATTACATTACTGGAACTTCTGCAGGTGCGCTTGTAGGAAGTCTTTATGCAATTGGGTATACTCCTTCTCAAATTATGGAAATGGCCTCTTCCGAAGAATATTTTGCCATCTCCAATGGAGAAATAGACAAAAAGTATACGTTCTTTTTCAAACAGAGTCAAAAAAATGCTGGAATCGTAAACTTCAGTTTCGATAAAAAATTTAACCTTACTTCTACTATTCCTCTCAACTTCACTGATCCAGCATTGATTGATTTTTTTATGTTGGAACAATTTTCTCAAGCTTCAAATCAAGCCAAATATAACTTCGACAGTTTACTTGTCCCATTCAGATGTGTGGCATCAGATATAGATGCAAATAAAGAAGTTGTTTTTAAAACGGGAAACCTTTCTCAAGCTGTGAGAGCATCTATGACTTTCCCGTTCTACATTCCACCTTTGCGAATCGAAGACAAAATATTAGTAGATGGTGGATTGTACAATAATTTTCCTGCTGACGTAATGTACGAAGATTTCATTCCAGATGTAATTATCGGTAGCTCCGTAACTGCACCGCGTAGTAAACCGCAGGAATACGACTTGTTTTCGCAAGTAAGGAGTATGATTCAGACGAAATCGGATTTTGAGATAAATTGTGACAACAGCATCATCATTCACCCAGAAGTAGAAGATATTGGAACATTTGATTTCGAAAAAACTAGACTTGCCATTTTAAAAGGATACGAAGAAACTATTGCGAAAATGGACTCAATCAAGGCTTTAGTCTCCGTCAGAATCGACACCTCTTTATTAAAACAAAAAAGAGAACACCTCTTAAAAATAAGAAATCAAGAGGTTGTGATTGACAATATTGAAATTCTCGGATTAAACAAACGAGAGGAACAATACATAATTAGCACACTTAAAGACAAAAATAAAACAATCACGCTAAAAGATTTAAAACCTCGTTTTTTTCGATTAGTTACTGATGACAAAATTGAGTTTATGTTTCCTAACCTTATTAAGCATCCAGGAGACTCGGCTTATACACTTAACTTAAGAGTAAAAAAAACGCCCGATTTTGATTTTAGAGTTGGTGGGAGTTTTACCTCAAAATCAAATAACACAGGGTATCTTGGGTTAGATTACAAGTTCATCAATAAGTATTTGTCTCTTACGGCCTCCGGAAACTTTTATTTTGGAAGGTTTTACAACTCCTTAGACATGGCTCCAAGAATTGACTTTCCGTTGGAATTACCTTTTTACATTGAGCCACACCTTACATACAATAGATGGGATTATTACCGCAGTTTTTCTACTTTTTTTGAAGATACAAAACCTTCCTATTTGATCAAAAACGAAACTTTTGCAGGTGTTTCTATTGGTTTGCCAATAGAAAATAAGGGGAAACTCGTTGCTAGTTTTAATAACGGATTTTTTCAAAATGAGTATTACCAAACAGACCAATTTCTGTCTGTTGATACTGCCGATGTAACAGAGTTTTTTGTAAATAAAATTGACTTAGAATATGAGTTTAATTCATTGGATAATTTCTATTATTCAAAAACTGGAAGTAAACTGAAACTAAAAGCGGGTTACGTAGATGGAATTGAAATAAATAGAGCAGGCTCTACTTCATTACTTACAAGTGATACGGTTAACAGAATCGAGCATGATTGGTTTCAGTTCTCGGTGAATTACGAGCAATACTTTACCATTAATAAAAAATATTCATTGGGTTTAGAACTTGAGGGGGTTCACTCTCTTCAAGATTTTTTCAACAACTATACTTCTAGTGTTTTATTTGCTCCACAGTTTAGTCCAATTCCAGAAACCCAAACTCAGTTTATTCCTCAATTTGCCTCCCATACCTACGCTGCGGTTGGAATAAAAAATGTTCTCAACATCTATAAACTTCTTGATTTTCGTCTAGAAGGATACGCCTTTTTGCCTTATGCCAACATCATCGACAATAATAAAAGAGCTGAGTTTTCGCCCAATATAAGGGCTACGAAGAGAAATTACATTCTGTCTGGAATTATTGTTATCAATAGTCCACTTGGACCAGTTAGTTTCACCACAAATTACATGGATCACCGACAAGAAAAATGGTCTTTTCTGTTTAATTTCAACTTCTTAGTTTTTAATCGAAAAGGACTAGATGTATTGTAATTACTTTCTTTTAAAAATCACTATAAAATAATTCCCACCTCCCAATACCTTAAAATTGACGGGCGGATAAAATGTGGCGAGCTTTTCAAAATGAGAATTTGTATCAAGGGACAAAAATGAGATTCCGCCCTCGTTGGGTGTTGTTTGTCCATCCCACACGATCAAATCGCCCGATTCTAATTCTTTTTCAGGTTGGGTTCTTCTATGAATATTAGTTTTGAGAAAAGACTTTTCTTCTTTCTTTGGGTTCACCCCAAAATGAACCAAATAATCTGTTTTATACACCACAACACTCTCTTTTCCCTTAGGATAGCCCTCGTTTTCGAGCCAATCAATGGATTCATTAATCAACTTATTCATGTCATTCGGTTGCGATAAAATAACACTCTTTTTTCCTGAAAAAGTAAAGATAACCATCCAACAAGCAAACAGAATAATGGCCAAAAAATGCCCCCTTTTTTTGAACCAAAAAAAAGGGACATAAGACAATAACTTATTTGTACTAACAGTAGTAAATACAGCTATCAAAGGCAGAACTCCTCCAACAATTCTGGGAAGACCAACCGAGGCACTCCAACCTTTGTACCAAAGAAAAGAATGGCCAAAAATATAAATTGCAGCAGGAACCGTTATCAAATAAATCAAAACTAGGTTTTGAGAGTTCAAAGAATTCCTCAGCTTCAAAAGCGTTTGAAAGGTTAACAAAACGAAACTAACTACAATCAAAATGGCAAAAGGTAGCCCAACTATAGATTCGTAGTGAATAAACCAATTCCAAAAAGGTCCAGTTCCATAAAAACTAACAATGGAACTATATGGATAATCGTAAAAATACCATAAGAAACCTTTACCAAGTAGTGCGCCCAACAAACTATAAGAAAGAAATCCAACGCCCAAAAAAGGCAAGGGTTTCCATTCATTTTTGAGAAGAAGAGCCATAAAATAAATGGGTAAAAAAAGTATTCCCTCTGACCTTGAATAAATAATGAAGGAAATAACGATAGCAGCAAACGTATAGCGTTTATTCGCAAATAATAATGCCGAGTATATTGCCACCAAACCAAAAAGTGGCTCTGTGAGACAAGATTGAGCAAAAGGATAATACACGGGAGCAAATAGTAACAAAACGGGAGCTATAAAACTATATTTAGCCCCTAACTTTCTGGACAGCTTGAACGATATTAGGGCGCTCAAAATCATGACTAACACATTAAAAATCATAACCCCTCGATCTCCAAAAAATGAAAAAAGACAAGACAAAGCAATAAAAAGCGGTTTTCCCCAATGATCCAATGCCATGACAGGGTTTGTAAAAACTGATTCCACAATAAAATAGTGATTCATTGATTCAGAATCTGCATAATGTTTTACGGAGAATAAGGCAACATAGACCAATAAAAAAGCCGAAACACTCACGATTAATTGAGTAATTCGGCTATCTATTTTATTTGAAGTCATTTGTAAACTTACTAAATAAGTAGGTTTTATTATCCTACAGGAGCTAGTTTTACAACTAGGTTATTCAGCTCAGACGTTATATGAAGCTGACATCCTAATCTGCTTTTTTCGTCATCCACAAAAAACGCCTCATCCAACATGTCTTCCTCGTCATCCGATTTTTCGGGTAAAGCCGTGTCAGACTCCACATACATATGACAAGAAGCACACATCGCCATTCCTCCACAAGTTCCCTCTACGGGTAATTCGTATGACTTACAAACTTCCATCATGTTCATATTCATGTCGGTAGGAGCTTCTAACTCGTGAGCCACTCCTTCCCTGTCAATGACGGTCACTTTAATTATACTGTCTTCCATTTCTTCTTTTTAATTAAAAACCATTTACTCCATTTACGGTCGTGTATTTCAATACATTTTTCTTATCCGGGTAAATTCTTGCAAATGCAGATTGCACCATTAACGTTGCTTCATGGAAACCACACAAAATCAATTTCAATTTACCAGGATAGGTATTTACATCACCAATTGCGTATATCCCATCAATGTTTGTGCTGTAGTCAAAAGTATTGACCTCAATCGAATTCTTTGAGATATTCAATCCCCAATCGGCAATTGGCCCCAATTTTGGCGAAAGACCAAACAACGGAATCCAATGGTCAGTCGTAAGCTTTATTTCTCCTTGAGTTTTGTGTTTAATAAGCACTTCATTCAAAGAATTGCCACCCTCAACTCCTACAACTTCTGCCTCAGTTATTAAATTTAATTGTCCTTTATCAGCCATATCCATCACTTTCTGAACGGAGTCTAAATGTCCTCTGAACGAGTTTCTTCTATGAACAAGCGCCACACTTTTTGCCACTCCATTGGCTAAAAAATAGGCCCAATCCAATGCAGAATCACCGCCACCCGATATCACTACATCTTTTCCCCGGTAAAATTCTGGGTCTTTTATAATGTATTCAATTCCTTTATCTTCAAAAGTCGATAAGTTTTCAATTGGCGGTTTTCTTGGTTCGAAAACACCCAATCCACCCGCAATTGCTACTACTGGGGCTTTGTGTATTGTCCCTCTATTTGTGGTAACAATAAAACTTCCATCTTCTTGTTTATCAATTGCTACGGCTGACTCTCCCAAAGTAAATCCGGGATTGAATGGTTTAATTTGTTCCATCAATCTATCTGTCAAATCTCCTGCCAAGATTTCTGGGTAAGCAGGTATGTCGTAAATTGGTTTCTTAGGATATATCTCTGAACATTGTCCACCTGCCTGAGGCAATGAATCAATTAAATGGCATTTTAGTTTCAATAATCCTGCTTCAAATACAGTAAAAAGACCAGTTGGTCCTGCTCCGATTATTAAAATATCTGTTTCTATCATAACGTAGGTTTGAAATTGAGTTCAAAATTAAGTAAAGAAACCCTAATATGTTAGATTTTGTGCGAATGATTTAAACAAGGAAAGGTTAACTAAAAGTATGAGAACTTCTTCGTTTAGAATTAATTGGAATTTCATATTTTTTTAACACTTAGTAAAATTTGCAATTCATTTATCAAACACTTAATTTAGAGAGATTATTAATAACAACTCATGAAAAAAATTTACAACATTTTTGTTACAGTGCTTCTAACGAG
>Ga0209555_10000521_pt1 | contig 32448 bp, 40 predicted proteins | sample SaaInl85LU_5_DNA_FD_184643 | JGI IMG/M metagenome (GOLD analysis project Ga0209555, IMG submission 184643) | Marine microbial communities from expanding oxygen minimum zones in the Saanich Inlet - ESP_85LU_5_DNA (SPAdes) (version 2) | ecosystem: Environmental > Aquatic > Marine > Intertidal... | reverse complement strand
AAACTGAATGGTATCACCCAAAATATATCTCCACGATCCTGAGCAAGTAGAAAGTACTATGGCATATTGCTGGTTTTCTTCAACCTCTTCTACAGTCAAAATTTCCGGATAACTCACCAATTCTCCATCTTGATTAAAATTTTGATCGGTAAAAGGAATGAATTCAAAAAAGATTCCGTTGTTGAGCAAAAGTTTGAGCGGTGTTCCATTTCCCGAGCTAATCGCCATAAATCCTTCAGAAGCAAGGTACGTCTCCATGTACTCTACTTTTTTACCGAGTAATTTTTCAAAATTCTCTTTGTATGGCCCAAAAGCAACTCCACCATGAACCAATACGCTAAAATTTGGCCAAATATCGTGGATGGAATTTAGCTCATATCGAGCAATAATTTTTTCTAATAAAATTTGAATCCATGAAGGTATTCCTGCAATAATACCAATGTTCCAATTGGGCGCTTGTTCCACCATTTTTTCAATTTTTGTGTCCCAATCTTTTATGTCGGTAATATCTTTTTCGGGTTTGTAAATAACATTCATAAATCCCGGAAGATTCGCATTGATTATCCCACTCAAATCTCCTTCTTTTCTTTTGTCAATTTTGGTTAGGGAAGTCGATCCGCCAATCCCAAGAATATACGTGTCGTAAAATTCTTTTTCGAAACCAAAGTTGTTCAAATATTGAATTTGCTTGAGACTGGCTCTTCTTATTTTTCGGAGCTGTGATCTAGAAACAGGAATCTGTTTACTTGCACTGCCAGAGGTTCCCGAACTTAAGGCAAATTTATTCACAATGCCTGGCCAAGAAATATCTTCACCTCCTGCTATTGTTTTTTTCCACCAAGATTCGTACATCTGGTCATAATCAAAGATGGGCACAAAACGCTGGTAAGTTGCTACTGGATCATCTGAACTAAGGATTTTATGAAACCTGTATCGTTTTCCAAATTCAGTGTCTTTTGCTCTTCTCAAGAGTCTTTTTAAAGCTCTTGTTTGAAGTTGAATAGGAGACTTGATTTCTTTTTTTGTCCCGATTTTGGTGGTTCTTTTGAGAACACTTTGCAATATATTTCCTTTAACTGCCAACGTATGAATTCTTAATAGGTTTAGACTTGAAATATACCAAAATCTGTAGTGAATCCAAACGAAAGTGATTCTAACTAAAAATTTTTTATTAACTTTTTCAGAACTACCTGGATAATATTGGAATAGTTTTTTCATGAATAGTGAAATGTTCTAAATCTTAAGGTAAATCAAGAGGGGTCATTCATACAAGATTTTTATATCTTTCACCAATAAGTTACCTTTATCCTTCATCTAAATGCATTGTATGTCAAAATCCATCAGTTTTTTTCAGTCTCTCATTCCTGTTTTTGTTTTAATGCTATTGTTAAGCATTAATATTTTGTTTCAAGAAGGAGAATGGTGGGGAGCTTACAGCAATCAACTGATACTATTGGTTTCGGGAGGAGTAGCTTTTGTGATGGGAATTTTTTTTAAAGTACGATTGAGAAAAATTTGGGCTGAAGTATTTGAGAATCTCAAAAGTGTGTTGGTTCCAATTTTTATTTTGGCTCTGGTAGGTGCTTTAAGCGGAGCTTGGCTCATTAGCGGAATTATCCCTGCCATGGTTTATTATGGATTGACAATTTTAAGTCCTGAAGTATTTCTTCCTGCTTCGGTGATCATTTCTGCTATCATTTCGATTGCCACTGGTAGTTCTTGGACGACCACAGCAACAGTCGGAATTGCCTTGATTGGAATTGGATCTGCCATGGGAATTTCTACTGGAATGATAGCGGGAGCGGTAATTTCTGGAGCTTATTTTGGCGACAAAATGTCTCCACTAAGCGACACGACAAATCTTGCTCCAGCTATGGCAGGAACCGATTTGTTTACCCACATTCGATACATGACTTACACAACTTTACCTAGTATTGGTGTAACCCTTGCAGTATTCACGGTATTAAGTTTTTTTACTGAATCAACAGGTGAAGCAGAAACGGAAAGCCTATTAGTTGACATAACTTCTTACTTTACTATTTCTCCTTGGTTGTTTTTAGTTCCGTTGGCAGTTGTTACCCTTATTTTATTCAAAATAAAACCCTTGATTTCCTTGCTTGCGGGTATTGTACTTGCGTTAGTTTTTGCGCTGATTTTTCAGCCTTCGCTTCTTGCTACCCCCCAGGGTTCTGGATCTGTAGTTGGGGAAATGACAAAAGTTGTGTTTACCGAATATTCCATCGAAACAAATAACGAAATGCTCAATGAGTTGTTTGTTTCCAAAGGGGTTATGGGAATGCTCTGGACTATCTTATTAATTATTTCGGCCATGATTTTTGGAGGAATTATGGATGGGATTGGAGCTCTTTCAAAAATCACCGAAGTATTGCTCACCAAAGCCAAATCTATTTTTGGTTTGTTTGCTAGTACCGTAGCAAGCTGTATTGGATTAAATGCGATTGCCTCTGATCAATATTTGGCGATTGTTATTCCGGGTAAAATGTATAAAAGTGCCTTCCAAAAAAGAGGATTGGCTCCCGAGAATCTCAGTAGAACATTAGAAGATTCGGGAACTGTAACCTCTGTGCTTGTCCCCTGGAACACCTGCGGTGCTTATCAGAGTAGCGTTCTGGGAGTTGGGGTAGGAGAGTATTTTGTCTTTGCTATTTTTAATTGGCTTAGTCCGATAGTTACGCTGCTTTTTGCTTATTTTAAAATAAAAATAAGACGGAAAAAATTCTAAATTTCCCATTCTTTTCCTGTACGGAACACAGTTCCTTTGAATAAAGCTACTTTTTCGTTTTCTTGGTTGAGGATTGAAATAGAGTAAATTCCTATTTTTTTTGTCAGATTTTCTTCCGTTACTTTTGTTCTCAGCACGTCACCCAGTTTTACAGCTTTGGTATGCGAAATTGAAGTTTCAATGGAGACAGATTGAATGCCGTGCCCGTTTGCAGAAAAAGCCAAAGCGCTGTCTGCCAAAGAATAAGTGATTCCTCCGTGCGCTATTCCAAATCCATTGAGCATTTCTTCTTTTACAATCAATTGCAAAACAACAGAACCCGGTTCTTCCTCAATTCTCTCAACTCCTAGCCATTGACTAAAAGGATCGTTCAAAAACATTTTATCTATGATTTCGCTGGCTTTACTCATTATGGAGCTAGTTGTTTCTTAATTGATTGAAGCACTCCCGAATTTTGAACAGGAACTTCTATTTCTTTCATAGTTTGTTTTGGGTCCAATTTTAGTTTTGGCGATTCCACTAAATTCATTTCTTCAATTAAATAAGAAGCTCCTGCATATTTATCAATCACGAAAAGTACGTATCGAATATCAACCGTAATATTTCTACACAGTTTTTCGCTAAACATCACATCACTCATTGTGCTCTCCCAGCTTCGGTCAAAATTAATTCCAATAAGCTCTCCATTTCCATTAATCACGGGGCTACCAGAGTTTCCGCCAGTAGTGTGATTACTACCTGTAAAGCAAATCACTAAGGTTGAATCTTCTTCGGCATACCTTCCGTAATCCTTATTTTTGATAAGAGAGATAAGTTTTTCCGGAACATCAAATTCATCATTTCCAGGAATGTATTTCGCCATAATTCCTTCGGCTGTTGTTTTATGTGTATACCTCATTCCATCTCGCGGTGCAGAACCTTCTATCTGTCCGTAAGATATTCGAAGAGTGCTGTTGGCGTCATACCAGTATTTTTCGCTAGGGAATACAATCTGTATCGAGCTAGAGTACTCCTTCATCAGTTCGTTTATTTTATCCTCATTTGCGTAATACGAAGGAATCACTTTTCCTCTCAAAGCAGCGTAAAAACTTTCTACCATTCTGTATCCTCTGTCTTTTTTTACTTTAGATAAGTTTTTCTCTGTCGGATTCTCCAAATATTTAGACAATTTACTTTCGTTCAACAGCATTGATTTGGCAAACATATCATCAATAATAGACTCCATGTTTTCTTGGTAATTTCCTTTTTCTATTAAGTTATCAGGATGAAAATCTTTGCTTACTTCTTTCATGGCAGTGGAATACAAGCTTTTCCACATTCTTTTTTCAAATTTCATTTGGGTAGGATAGCCTACAAAATCTTGGTAACTCTTCTTCAGCTTTTCAAGCTCTTTTGTTAGGGTTCCTTTTTCCCTTAATTTTTCTGCATTTTCAATTACACTCACAAAGTTATTGATGTATCGCACAGATTTTGGTCCAGAATAAATCATTTCAATGTAATAATCAAATGCTTCCTGATAAGGTTCGTTCTCTTTGTACAAAGCTTTTAGTTTTGGTAATAAATCTCCAAATTGCTCCTTTAATTGTGGGTTGTCGTTAATTCGTTGGGTGTAAACAGCTTCTTGATTTCTTTTCTTTTCAAGCGCTTTTTCTTTTTCCAACCCAAAATTTTCTCCCTTCCATTTTTTCCAAGCATTGCTCACACCCGATTGATACGAAGCGTATCTAATTCTCAATTCTTCACTCTGTTTCATGGTTGAGTTAATCACTTCGAGTGATTTTTCTCTCATGTCAATTCGAGCAAGATTTGTTTTATTCATTTTTTGATCCACCGCGTAAGAAGTAAGAAACTGTTGAGTTCGTCCCGGAAACCCATAAACCATTGAAAAATCTCCTTCTTTCACTCCTTTTAACGAAATAGGGAAAAAGTGCTTGGGTGAATACGGCACGTTTTCTTTGTCATAGGAAGCTGGTTTGTTGTCTTTGTTGGCATATATTCTGAAAACAGAAAAGTCTCCGGTATGTCTTGGCCACACCCAATTGTCGGTGTCAAATCCAAATTTTCCGATGGCAGATGGTGGAGCACCTACCAGCCTAATATCGGTGAACCTTTCTATCACAAAAGCAAAGTATTTATTGCCATAATTAAAAGGTTTGATTTTAGCCATGTAGTCCGTACCATTTGTTAATTCTTTGGTGATTTTGTCATTTTTTCGTTTCATAAAATCTACCTCAGATTCTCCTTCATTTTTAGTTCCGCCCAGCATTTTCGAGGTAACGTCTTCAATTCGCACAATAAAATCTACATAAAGTCCTTTGTTTGCCAATTCTTCCGATAAGTTTTTGGCCCAAAACCCATCTCTCAAATAGTTTTTTTCTACCGTACTGTGATTCGCAATTTGAGAATAACCGCAATGATGATTAGTAAATAATAGTCCCTTGTTTGAAACAACTTCTGATGTACAACCTCCGTTAAAATGAGCAACAGCATCTTTCATGCTCGAGTTGTTTACGGAGTAAATTTCTTCTGCCGAAATCATCAATCCTTTCGATTGCATGTCGCTGTAGTTTAGTGCTTTGATGAGATTTGGAAGCCACATTCCTTCCGTTGCGAATAGTGTAGAACTGGAAAATATGAGGGTGGCTACAAAGAAAATTGATTTTAATTTCATGAGGTTGGTTTTATATTCAAAACAAATATAGAGATTCTGCTATATTTCTGTAAGAATCCAAAACTTTAATTTATAAATCTAACTTTCCCAAGTTTTATTGAAGTTCTAGGATAGAAAGCTTACTTTTGAGGCTACTTAAAAGCTGACTATGTTTCAATTTGCTTTCCTTTTAGGAATCGTATTTATCTGTTTTAACCTTATTTGGTTTTTGTTTTCCTCTTTACTCAAAATGGTTCTGGGGCAAACGGGAAATATAGAAAAGTACATTTTAAGAGTTTCTCAAAGTTATTTTTTGGCTTCGGTTTCGGCATTAGCCACGATAAATTATGGCGAGCATTTTTACTCACTTCATGTGCTGGTGGTAATTGGTTCGGCAATTTTATTTCTTTATCTGATCAATAAAATTGAACAACGAAGAAAAGTAATGCAGTTCAACATGCAACTCAACAAGGACTACGTAGGATTCAATTCTTCAAACCTGAAATACGATATTCTTATTGCCATTCTCACAGTTGTATTTTATGTGTATGCTGTTTACGCTCCTGCTTGTGTTCAAAATGGAGTAAACGATTGGTTATACGGAGCAATTAATGGCTTGTACGACATGTTTTTTATTGGTTTTGTTATCGGAATAATTGGCGTATTTTTTATAATCAGTATCTTTATCAAAGGTTTCATTTCTTTTCAGTTGATTTACAAACAGTTTTCGGAAATGATAAACGGAGAGAAACCTACTGCTTTTGACGAAGAAGAAGGATATACAGAGTTTGAAATTGTGGAAGAGGACGAAGACGAATAACCTCTGCCCGAATAAAAGAATACACCCATTGGAAAAACAAAAATACGTTGCGAAAACCCTCAAGGGACTGGAAGAACCACTGAAACAAGAACTTGCAGAAATAGGGATTAACAAATGCCGAGTGACAAACCGAGCTATTGAGTTTCATGCTACCAAAGAACAACTTTATCAAGCAAATTACACCTTTAGAACAGCGATTAATATCCTCAAACCTTTGTTTCAATTTAAAGCAAAGAACGAGCAAGAATTGTACGACAAAGTAAAAGAATTTGAATGGGAGAAATTATTTGATTTGGATAAGACATTCGCCATCTCTCACTCTGTGCGGTCTGATATATTTACTCACTCTCAGTACATTTCTCTGAAAACAAAAGATGCTATTGTAGATAGATTCCGAGAGAAATTTAATGCACGACCAAGTGTCGATCCCAAACAACCAGATATTAAGTTTAATTTGTTTATCAGAGGAGAAAAATGTTCCCTTTTGTTAGACACTTCTGGCGATGCTCTATTCAAGAGAGGCTACAGAATAGAGACAAATATGGCACCGTTGAATGAAGTGATGGCTGCCGGATTGATCTCTCTATCTGGTTGGGACAAAAACTCCACTTTAGTTGATCCAATGTGTGGTTCGGGTACAATCTGTATTGAAGCAGGGATGATGTTGTGCAATATTCCGGCCGGATATTACAGGACGAGTTTTGGTTTTTTTAACATGGCCGATTTTGACTTAGATTTATGGAAGAAGGTGCGGAACGAAGCGAAAGACAAAATAGATTTATCCAAAGGAATTACCATTCATGGTTCGGATTTAGCGATGAAATCTATTCGTATTTCGCAAAAGAACTTGGATAATGTTCCGGATCTAAAACGGATCGTAAGGTTTAAAGGAGAAGACGCACTAGAACTATCTGCACCAAAAAAGAAAGGTACTCTTATCATAAATCCTCCTTACGGTGAAAGAATTTACAAAGACGAAGTAGCTATTTTGTACCAAAGGTTGGGCGAGCATTTAGAAGAAGAATTCTCTGGATACACGATGGGAATTCTGAGTTCAAACAAAGAAGCACTTGATTTAATTCACCTAAACAAAATACGAACCGTAGATTTAATGAACGGGTCTATTGAGTGTGATTATAGAATCTACAAAGTATAACCTTCCTTTTTAGCAAGTTTTAACACGATAAAATCAATAAGTTTTGTTTCTTTGCAAGAGATAAATCATTCCTTTATTATGACTAAATTACTTTTTACAGCACTTGCCATTTTAATCACGAATCTTAGTTTCTCCCAGAAAAAACAAGAGTTGATAGATGGAACAATAGGAGTGATAGGAAACAAAGTGATTCTTCATTCTGAGATTGAATCTCAGCTGGTTCAAGCAAAGCAAGAAGGTTTTGATTTGGGCGAGGATTCGAGGTGTCTGATCTACGAACAAGTTATGTTTCAGTCGCTCCTTATGTATCAAGCAGAAGTGGATAGTATTATCATTACACCAGACCAAGTAAACGGGGAGTTAACGAACAGGATCAGGTATTTTGAAAATCAAATTGGAGGAAGAAAGAAATTAGAAGAATTTTACGGAAAATCAATTGAGGAAATAAAAGCAGAATTTTACACAACCATTGAAGACAGAATGAAAGCTGAACAAATGCGAGGAAAGATTACTGCAGGAATAAACATCACTCCTTCTGAGGTGAAAAAGTATTACAATAATCTGCACCCAGATAGTATTCCATTGGTGGGTTCAAAAGTAGAAGTATCACATATTACCATTGCTCCGCAAGTATCTGATGAGGCAAAAAAAGCCACAAAAGATAAATTGAACAAGTGGAGAACCGAAATTTTGAGTGGAGAACGAACGTTTTCTACCACCGCAGTTTTGTATTCTAATGACCCAGGAAGTAGGGGGGAAGGAGGAGAATTTGATTGGGTTTCGAGAGGTACATTCGTTCCAGAGTTCGACCGAATTGCTTTTAGTATAAAAGAAGGTGAAGTTTCTCAAGTATTTGAAACTGAATACGGTTTTCATATTCTTGAATTATTCGAAAGAAGAGGTGATCAATACAGAGGAAGGCACATCCTTTTAATACCAAAAATAAGTGACATGGAAGTGTTAAATGCCAAAACAAAATTGGATAGCATTGCTGGCTTAATAAAGAGCGGAATTTACACATTTGAAGAAGCGGCCAAGAAATTTTCGGACGACAAAGAAACACGGTACAATGGCGGTGTTATTTATAACCAACAAGCAGGTTCATCTCTGTTTGAAATGAAAGAACTGGATAAACAAATATTTTTGATAATAGATGATTTGGATGAAGGAGAGTATTCTCGACCCATATTATCGCAAGGAAAAGACGGTCAGTTTTACCAAATGGTGAAACTCAAAACAATCACCAAACCGCACAAAGCTAACTTAAAGGAAGATTACCAATTAATTCTTCAAAATGCGACCAACGATGCTAAATCTGAGGCAGTAAAAAAGTGGATAAAGGATAAATCGAAGTCAACTTACATCAAACTACATCCTGATTACATGAAATGTGAATTCGTTCAGGATTGGATTAAGTAAGAATCTTTTGGCAATAAATAAGCCAATATTTTATTGGGAATACAATCTCAAATTTATTTGAGGGAAGTCATTTCTTTTTCTATTTTTACACTCAATCAACACAAGAACCGAGAATATGACTCAATTTAACTCTGACGCAGAAGCCATTGATAGCTTAGTAAAAAAATACGCACTACTCAAGAAAGAAATAAGTAAAGTAATTGTAGGTCAGGAAGAAGTTGTTGACAAAGTGCTAATAGCTATTTTGAGCAACGGACACAGTCTCCTTGTGGGGGTTCCTGGATTAGCAAAAACCTTACTAGTAAATACCATATCTGATGTACTTGGTTTAGGGTTCAACCGAATTCAATTTACGCCCGATTTAATGCCCTCGGATATTGTAGGTTCAGAAATTTTGGATGAATCCAGAAATTTTAAATTCGTGAAAGGACCGTTGTTTTCAAATATTATTTTGGCAGATGAGATCAATCGAACTCCACCTAAAACACAATCTGCACTGTTGGAAGCGATGCAAGAAAGAGCGGTCACCGCGGCAGGAGCTACTTACAAATTGGACAAACCATTTTTTGTACTTGCCACCCAAAACCCTATCGAACAAGAAGGAACCTATCCATTGCCCGAAGCACAATTAGACAGATTTATGTTCAATATCTGGGTAGATTACCCAAGTTACGCGGAGGAATTGGCAATAGTGAAAGCAACAACTTCTAACAACCAAGTAGTAGTTGACAAAGTGCTTTCGGGAGAGGAGATTATTTTCTATCAAAATTTAATTAGAAAAATACCCGTGGCCGATAATGTACTCGAGTACGCAGTGAAACTAGCTTCGAAAACAAGACCTAATTCGGCAAATTCAACAGAAATGGTCGATAAATACCTGTCTTGGGGAGCTGGTCCAAGAGCTTCGCAATATCTTATAATTGGTGCAAAAACACATGCTGCCATTCACGGTAAATACTCACCAGATATAGAAGATGTTCAAGCCGTTGCTGAATCAATACTTCGTCATAGAATTGTTCGAAATTATATCGCTGAGGCAGAAGGATATTCAATAGAACGTATCATCAAAGAATTGTTGTAACTCCTCCTTCCAAATTCATTGCTCAGAAGAATAACTCACCTTCATTTTTTATCGTATATTTAGCATACTATGAATTTTATGAAGTACCTCATATCTGTCTTTTTTCTGTTCTTTTTTTCTTTGAGTTTTACTCAAGAAAATAAAGTTTACAAATTCATAGAGAACAAAGGCCAATGGAATAGTAATGTACGTTACAAAACTGAACTTGATGGAGGCTTTCTGTATGTAGAGAATAACCGATTGACTTACGATTTTTATGATGAGAAAGAATTGGAACACTACTTTCATGCTCATCATGACAAAGAACCCCGCAAAGACCTCGACCGGTTTAATTGTCACTCTTATCAAGTAAAATTCTTGGGTTCTTCTTCGAATAAAATTATTGCTAAGAATAAACAAACAACCTATTTTAATTATTTTCTTGGAACGGACAAATCTAAATGGGCAAGCAATGTAGGGAGTTATGAGCGGCTCGAAATGAAGAGTGTGTATCCAAAGATAGACCTTATTTTCTACACGGATAACGAATCTCTCAAGTATGACTTTGTTGTGTTTCCCAATGGCAACCCAAGTAATATAAATTTGGAATACACGGGCGTTAATTCGGTCCAGCTGAAGAAGGGAAATCTTGTAATCGCTACCTCTGTAAATAAAGTAATTGAGCAAAAACCTTTTGCTTACCAAACTATCGATGGTGCAAAGGTGGAAGTGAAATGTAATTATACTTTAGTTAATGGAGTTCTTGGGTTTGAGTTTCCTCAGGGTTACAACAAAAGCGAGTTACTCATGATTGACCCAACACTTATTTTTTCTACTTTTTCGGGTTCTACGGCCAATAATTTTGGTTACACAGCCACTTTCGACAAAGAAGGATTCCTGTATTCTGGTTCCACTGCTTTTGGTGTAGGTTATCCCACTACGATTGGCGCATACAGTCTGTCGTTCAACGGAGGAATTGTAGACGTGGCAATTTCTAAGTACGATACATCCGGCACCTCACTGGTTTACTCTACTTATGTGGGAGGTACCAGCGATGAGCTTCCTCACAGTATGATTGCCAACTCCAATAATGAGTTGTTCGTATATGGAACTACAAGTTCTCTTGATTTTCCTTTTACTTCTGGTTGCTACGATTCTGTATTCAATGGAGGCGTGGCACTTAATTTAACCTCGGGTTTGGGAGTTAACTTTATTAATGGTTCTGATATTTTTGTGATCAAAATTAGTGAACCTGGCGATAGCTTACTTGGCGGAACATTGATTGGCGGAAATGGAAATGATGGGCTTAACTCTTCTGCTACCAACAACTTGAAATACAATTATGCAGATGAAGTAAGAGGTGAAATTGAGATTGATAAGAATAATAATATTTATGTAGTTTCTTGTACTCATTCGTTCAATTTTCCGGTGTCCACTGCTGCTTTTCAGTCTTCCCACGGAGGCTCCGATTTAGATGGAATTGTGTTTAAAATGGACGACAAACTAACGACTCTTATTTGGTCTTCCTATTTGGGTGGAAATGGAGATGATGCAGCCTATTCTCTTGCACTAGATAAGAATGACAATGCATACGTAGCAGGGGGTACTAATTCTACCGATTTTGCTAAATCCACCAATTCAATAGATACCGCTTTTACTGGAGTTCGGGCAGATGGTTTTGTTACAAAAATTAACACAACAGGTTCCTCTATTTTAAGTTCCACTTATTACGGTTCTGATGTGTATGATCAAATCTATTTTATCGAACTAGACAGGAAAGACAGCGTTTATGTGTTTGGTCAAACCGATAAAATGGATTCATCTTTTATTAAAAATGCATCCTATTTCACTTTCAACAGCGGGCAATTTATCTCCAAACTTTCTCCTGATTTAGATACAATAGAATGGTCTACAGTATTCGGATCTGGTGGAGGTGGACCCAATATTTCGCCAACCGCTTTTCTGGTCGATGTCTGCAATAAAATATATCTTTCTGGATGGGGAGGAACAACGAATCTTTTTGGCACCAATAACAATGCGATTACCACTGCTGGTATGGACACCACTGCTGGCGCTTTTCAAACCACAACGGATGGAAGCGATTTTTACTTGATGGTGTTGGAGAGTGACGCATCTAATATTGTGTATGGATCTTATTTTGGTGGTCCGTTAAGTGCCGAGCACGTAGACGGAGGAACAAGTCGTTTCGATCGAAATGGAAGAATGTACCAGTCCGTATGTGCTGGGTGTGGATTCAATTCAGATTTCCCCATAAAACCCTCGCCTGGAGCTGTTTCTGCCACTAACGGAAGCAGTTGCAATAACGGTGTTTTTAAGTTCGATTTTAATCTGCCAATTACCTTGGCCGACTTTGATGTAAGCCCTGTTTATTGCCTAGGAGATACCACCTTATTGCTCAATAAAAGTTTAAGAGGCACCTCTTTTCTTTGGAGTTTTGGAGATGGGAACTTTTCCACGGCTGTTAATCCTTTCCATATTTATTCAGCTCCAGGATCTTATACAATTACACTAGCAGTGTCAGACACCACTGCTTGTAACTTTTCGGACACTATTCGCAAGCAAATTACGATACTATCTGACTCGTCTTGGGTATTACCGAGCGATACTATTTGTGACAGCAGTTTCACACAAATTGGTTTTTTACCGTCCTCAGATCCCCGAATTACTTATTCTTGGTCGCCTTCTTTAGGTTTGAGCGATACGACCATTTCCAATCCAATTGCATCTCCTTTTAATACCACAACTTATCAGCTGTTGGTTTCTAATGGTGTATGTACTGATACGCTGCAATTAACAGTTGTAGTAACGAAGCTGCAACTAAGAGTGCCAAATGATACAACTTTGTGCATTCCAGGAACACCCATTTCGATTACGGCCAATACATTTGGATCAACCAATCTAGTTCATTGGTCATCAAACCCACTTTTCACAGATCAATTAAATACTTCGTTAACAAATCCAACAATGACCGTTTCCCCATTGGTGTTAACAACTTATTACGTTCGTATAGGTCAACCTGGTTGCTTTTTGGAAGACACAGTCCGAGTATCCTTGTTTGAAGGGCAAATTCAGTTAGATACTGCTATGGGAATGTGTCTGGGAGATACCAGCCAAATATTGGCTACTGTAAATAGTCCAGATTCTCTTGTGTTTGATTGGAGTCCAGACTCAGATATTATTTCTGGCGATGGAACCCCTTTGATTTGGGTAAGCCCAAATGCTACAACTCTTTACACTTTAACCGCAACCAATGCTCAAGGTTGCAGCATAACAAAATCTATTCGTGTAAATATGTCTTCACTTTCTGTTCTGCCATTCTCAGTTACCGCAGTGCCAGATACAGTTTACGCGGGACAAACCGTTCAATTGAATGTGGTGCCAGCGGGATTTAATTACTCTTGGTGGCCCCTTAATAAAGTATCAAATCCATCAATCTCCAACCCTACTTCCAACCCAACAAGAACCACAACCTATGGAGTAAGTGTCAGTGATTCCTGGTGTACACGAGGATCTCAGGTGAGAGTGGTGGTGCTAGATGTAATCTGTGGCCCTCCCGATTTGTTCGTACCAAATGCCTTTACTCCCAATGGGGATAATGAGAATGACATCCTTTATGTGAGAGGAAACAATATCACAGACATGACTTTACGAATTTATCATAGGTGGGGTGAAAAAGTATTTGAATCAACTAATCAATCGACAGGCTGGGATGGGACTTACGAAGGAAAAGAATGCGATCCAGCGGTGTTCGTTTATTACTTAGATGTAACTTGCTTGGGCGGAGAAACCTATCAAGAAAAAGGAAATATAACTCTGATAAGATAAACAAGTCCATGTAGTTTTTATTCTCAAAGAATTTGTTAAAAGAGTATTACCTACTTCAATTGTTTCTCAATTGAATTATTTTTCATAGGTTTGTTTCATCTAATTGTTTAAAATAACCCTCCCAAAAGTCACATGATTGTAATGCAAAAAATACTAATCCTTGTGATTGTCATGTCTTCTTTCTCAACTGTATACAGTCAGCTTACTGCTCAAGCAGTTAATCTTTCATTAAATTCTGGATTCGAATTTGGCTCAGTAGAAATTCAGACCAGTAAATTTGAACTGAATCAATTGTCAGAACCTATCTATGAAACCAAAAAAGCTGCCAACTTAATGTGGAAGTTCGGAGTAGGGTACAACTATATTTTCGGACCTAGATTTGGTTATGGATTTGAATTTTCCGGTGGATTAGGTTTGGCTACTACCAATTCATACGAATATGGAAGAATTGGATTGCCTGGAATTCAGAGCTATGAAGTGAAGGAAAAATTAGACTTTATTGGGTTGGGTTATCTTGTTGATTTTGCCGTTCTGGGAGATTTGGAAGGAGAATTTGCCGTAACTATTAGTCCAGAAATTGGTATTCAGGGTTCCAGATTCGTTACGACTTTTGAGGATTATGAAGCAGTATTTCTACCCTTTGAAGATTATAATAAAGAAATTGATTGGCATCGATATCCTGAACAAAACAAGATCAATATTTCCATGTTTTCAGCTTTTTTTAAAATAGGAGGTGCCGTTCAATATCAAATAGCTGATTATTGGTATGCTTTTGGAGGTCTCAAGTACGCATTTGCTTATTCAGGTTCAGACAATGGTTATGTTCGCAGAAATAACTGGTTGGATTTGGATTTAGGATTTAAATTTATGATGTATTAAAGTACAAGTAATAAAAACAAGAAATATGATAAAAAGAATAGCGCTATTAATATTAGCAACGGGGGCATTTTCAATGGGTTCATTCTCCCAGAAAAGAATTAAAACAACCCAAAAACTCGTAGAGCTAGAAGAAGGGAGGAAGGGAGAAGTAATTATCGCATCATTATCAAGTGACGATTTTATTTATATGGTAACTTCTGTTGGAAGAGGAAGAAGATCTACTACAGCTATTACTAAATATGACAAACGAATGAAGGTATTGAAAAAAACAGATTGGGATTTGGATTCCAGAGAGGGTGTTTTTAGTTCGATGCAAGAATTGAACAACAAACTGGTTGTGCTTTTCGAAAAATCAGATAGAAAAGCAAAAACTTCCGAATTTTTTGCTCGATTCGTGAATGAAAGCACATTGTCATTAGGAAAGAAAAATTCGCTTTATGAAAAAGAGTTTGAGAGCAGAAGAGATATGTATGGCATGAATGTTCAAATCGAAAATGATTTCGTCTTGTTGTATCAAACACTGGAAGGAAGGTCAAAAGATCAATTAAAAGCAAATTTCAGAGTTTTGAATTCTGACTTAGAAAAACAATGGGAAAAAGAGATTGTATTTCCCTTTATTAATAAAAAATCAAATTTTTTAGACATAGAACTAAGCAACAAAGGGAATGTGTATTTCGTGGTTTCCAATAGAAATGATGAGACGAAAGAATGGGATAAATATTTGTATGCTGTAACTTCTGGAGGTGGGTCTGTTTTAAAGGATAATTTAGGTGATTTGCCAGAAGAGTTAACTGATATAAACTTACAAACGACTGAAGAAGGGGATGTCATTGTTGGGGGATATTACGGTGAACAGGTTGAGAGAGCTTATCGAAAAGGAACGTTCTACGGTGAATACAGTGGAGAGACTTTAAGAGTGAGAAAAGTAACAAGTGGATTGTTGCCAATTTCTTTATTGATGGAGAATAAGTCAAAGAAAGTGAAAAGAAAATCAGTACGAAAAAGTAATAAAGGAAAGAACACAGGGCTTGATAACTATTTTCAAGTAGATAGAATAATTACCAAAGAAGATGGAGGTGCCATTATAATAGGAGAGCATTATCATTATTATGTAACAACTCATACTTCAACTGATGCGAATGGTAGAACAACAACTACCACAACGAGTCACTATGAGTATGATGATATTTTGGTTGTGTCGATAAGTGCTGGAGGAGAAATAGAATGGGAACGAATAATTCCAAAGATGCAACACACGACAAATGGAGCGCCTACCTCTTCTTACACCTTGGTGATTAAGGAAGATAAAATGTACTTTTTGTTTAATGACGATAGAGAAAACCATAGCGCTGAGAATGAAGCCACCAATAATTTTATAGCAAAAAGAAAGGAGATGGTAATATCGGTGTATGAATTAAGTTCAGCTGGTTATGTTCAAAAAGACATTTTAACAGATTACAATGAGATTGAGGGGGCGTTTATGCCTTCTTACAGTGAGCAAATTGGAGACAACGAGGTGATGTTGTATGTGTTGGGTAAAAAGAGAAAAAAGAAAGCCCTTTTTATCACTTTTGATTAATTACGGTTTGTATAAAAGAGTAAAGCATCTTCGATTTCGGAGATGCTTTTTTTTTGAATTATGCTTTTGTTGAAAAACTGAGTTCGTATGGCTATTCAAAAAAAGATATAATAGTATATTTGTACCAAATAAGGAAACAATGACACCACAAGTAGGAATAATAATGGGAAGCAAGTCTGATTTGCCAGTTATGCAAGCTGCGGCAGATGTATTGACTGAATTAGGAGTTGCATTTGAGCTGACAGTAGTCTCCGCTCATAGAACGCCAGAAAGAATGTTTGAATACGCAAAAGCGTCAAAATCAAAAGGATTGAAAGCGATAATAGCCGGAGCTGGAGGGGCTGCTCATTTGCCAGGAATGGTGGCAAGTTTAACCACTTTGCCGGTAATTGGTGTTCCCGTTAAGTCAAGTAACTCGATTGATGGTTGGGATTCGGTTTTGTCTATTCTTCAAATGCCAGGAGGAGTTCCTGTAGCCACTGTTGCGCTGAACGGAGCAAAGAATGCAGGAATACTAGCAGCCCAAATCATTGGAGCTTTTGATGGAGTGGTGGCAGACAAGCTTGCGATTTATAAAGAATCTATGAAGAAAAAAGTAATGGATTCATTAACTGAATTATAATGAAACTCATAACGCTTTTAAGAAACAAAACACCCAAATTGATTCGAAATAAATGGGCCCTGTCTTTTCTCATACTTTTTACGTGGGTCTTGTTTTTTGAGGACATTAATCTACTCTCTTTGTTTAAGACAAAAGCCAAAATCAGTAAGCTGAAAGAAGAATGGGTGTTCAAAGAAAACAGGATAAAACAAGCAGAGGAGAAGAAAACGCTAATTTTGAGTAATCCAGAAAAATATGCAAGAGAAACCTTTTGGATGAAAAGAGAAAACGAAGAAATTTTTATTCTTTCTCCAGAAAACAAATAAATAATTAGCGCTAAAATCCAGGCTAACTCTAGGAAAAAGAACCAACGTTCGATTTTTTGAATTAAAAATCACATTTTTTTTAAAATGAAACTTAAAAAGAGTTGGAAAAACAAAAAAAACTTGTAGATTTGCACCCCGATAAATGGTAAAATAGTATTTAATAAACAGTAAAATGCCTACAATACAACAATTAATAAGAAAAGGAAGGACTTCTAACACGAAGGTGAGTAAGTCTATCGCACTAGGTTCATCTCCACAAAAAAGAGGTGTATGTGTGAGAGTTTACACAGCGACTCCTAAGAAGCCTAATTCAGCGATGAGAAAAGTTGCCAGAGTAAGGTTAACAAATGGAAAAGAAGTGAATGCTTACATTGGTGGAGAAGGACACAACTTACAAGAACACAGCATTGTGTTGGTAAGAGGAGGAAGAGTAAAAGATCTTCCGGGTGTAAGATACCATATCGTGAGAGGTTCGCTAGATACTGCTGGAGTAGATGGAAGAACACAAAGAAGATCTAAATACGGAACAAAAAAGCCTAAAAAATAAATATACCCTCACATTTTTGTAGGAGTATTATAACAACAAGTTATGAGAAGAAGAACCGCCAAAAAGCACAGAATTTTACCTGATCCAAAATTCAAAGATGTGCAAGTTACCAAGTTTGTAAACAACTTAATGATGCATGGAAAAAAAGAACTAGCGTTCGATATTTTTTACACAGCATTAGAAATCGTAGAATCTAAAATCGAAGATGAATCTCCTTTGGAAGTATTCAAAAAAGGATTGAAGAACATTACACCAGACGTAGAAGTAAGAAGTAGAAGAGTAGGAGGAGCTACGTACCAAATTCCACAACCAATTAGAGATGGAAGAAAAGAATCACTAGGAATGAAGTGGTTGATTTCTTTCGCAAGAAAAAGAAACGATAATACGATGGGGCAAAAATTGGCTTCAGAGATTATGGCTGCTTTTAAAGAAGAGGGTGGTGCATTCAAAAAGAAAGAAGATACATTAAGAATGGCTGAGGCTAACAAAGCGTTCTCACACTTTAGATTTTAAAAGATGGCAAAGAGAGATTTAAAAAAGACCAGAAATATTGGGATTGCTGCTCACATCGATGCTGGTAAAACAACCACAACAGAGCGTATCCTTTTTTATACAGGAATAAACCATAAAATTGGGGAGGTGCACGATGGGGCTTCTACAATGGACTGGATGGAGCAAGAAGCAGAAAGAGGTATTACAATTACTTCAGCTGCCACTACTTGTACGTGGAAATTTCCAACAGACAGAGGAGCTTCACTTCCAAACACGGAAGAGTATAAAATTAACATCATTGATACACCAGGACACGTAGATTTTACCGTAGAGGTAGAAAGGTCTTTGAGAATATTAGATGGTGTAGTTGCCTTGTTTAGTGCGGTAGACGGAGTAGAGCCTCAGTCTGAAACTGTATGGAGACAAGCTGACAAATACAGAGTACCTAGACTTGGTTTTGTTAACAAAATGGACAGACAAGGAGCAAACTTCTTGAACGTTTGTAATCAAGTAAGAGAAATGTTGGGTGGAAATCCAGTACCATTGCAAATTCCAATTGGAGATGAAGATGACTTTAGAGGAGTTGTTGATTTAATTTCAATGAAAGGAATTGTATGGGATGAAGAAGGTTTTGGAATGACATACAAAGAAGTTGAAATTCCTGCTAACCTAGAAGAGCAAGTTTCGGAACACAGAGCAAAATTGATTGAATCGGTAGCTGAGTATGACGAAACATTGATGGAGAAATTCTTTGAAGATGAAAACTCTATTACAGAGGAAGAGGTAATTGAAGCGTTAAGAAAAGCAACAATTGATATGTCAATCATACCGATGATGTGTGGTTCTGCCTTCAAAAACAAGGGAGTTCAGGCAATGTTAGATGCTGTGATTAGATTCTTACCTTCTCCGATGGATGTAGAAGCTATTATTGGAGAAAATCCTAAAACAGAAGAAGAAGAGGCTAGAAAGCCAAGTGCAGACGAACCTTTTTCGGCTTTAGCGTTTAAAATTGCAACAGATCCTTTCGTAGGAAGACTTTGTTTTTTTAGAGCTTATTCTGGAACATTGGATGCAGGTTCCTACGTGTTGAACACGAGAACGAACAAAAAAGAAAGAATTTCGAGAATATTCCAAATGCACTCGAACAAGCAAAATGCGATTGATAGCATTGAAGCAGGAGATATTGGTGCGGCTGTAGGATTTAAAGATATAAGAACTGGAGATACTTTGTGTGATGAAAAGCACCCAATCGTATTGGAATCAATGACTTTCCCGGCACCAGTAATTGGAGTAGCTATTGAGCCAAAAACTCAAGCAGATGTAGATAAGTTAGGAGTAGGTTTAGGTAAATTGGCTGAAGAAGATCCAACTTTCGTAATCAACACTGACGAAGATACTGGTCAGACAGTGATTTCAGGAATGGGTGAGCTTCACTTAGAGATTTTGATTGATAGATTGAAGAGAGAATTCAAGGTGGAAGTAAACCAAGGAGCTCCTCAGGTATCATACAAAGAAAATATTACTCGATCTGTTGACCACAGAGAATTGTACAAAAAACAATCAGGAGGTAGAGGAAAGTTTGCTGATATTGTAGTAACAATTGAGCAAGGAGATCCGGAGAAAGAGGGATTAGAATTCGTAAATATTATTAAAGGTGGTAACATTCCTAAGGAATTTATCCCTTCGGTGGAAAAAGGATTCAAAGAAGCTATGAAAAATGGTATTCTTGCAGGTTTCCCTATTGATTCGTTGAAGGTAACATTGAAAGACGGATCCTTCCACGCGGTGGATTCAGATCAGTTGTCTTTTGAGATTGCGGCTAAGATGGCATTTAAAAATGCTTGTAAGCAGGCTGCACCGGTATTACTAGAACCAATTATGAAGTTGGAAGTGGTAACTCCAGAAATTAACATGGGGGATATTGTAGGTGATTTGAACAGAAGAAGAGGGCAAGTAGATGGAATGGACGACAGAGCTGGAGCGAAAATTGTGAAAGCAAAAGTACCATTGTCAGAAATGTTTGGGTATGTAACTCAATTAAGAACAATGTCTTCTGGTAGAGCAACCTCTACAATGGAATTTTCACATTTCCAAGAAGCACCAAGAAACGTAACAGAAGATGTATTAGCTAAGGCTAAAGGCCAATTAGAAGCTTAAAAAATTGTATCATGAGTCAGAAGATTAGAATAAAATTAAAATCATACGATCACAACTTAGTAGACAAGTCTGCTGAAAAAATCGTAAAGACTGTTAAGTCAACAGGGGCAGTGGTAAGTGGACCAATTCCTTTGCCAACGCATAAAAGAATTTATACTGTATTGAAGTCTCCGCACGTAAATAAAAAAGCGAGAGAGCAATTCGAATTAAGTTCGTACAAGAGATTAATAGACATTTACAGCAATTCCAATGCAGCGAAAACAATCGATGCTTTGATGAAATTAGAATTGCCAAGTGGTGTAAACGTAGAAATTAAAGTTTAAGTAGAGAATTATGGCAACTGGATTAATCGGAAGAAAAAAAGGAATGACAAGCATCTTTGATGCTAATGGGAAAAATATTCCTGTTACTGTCGTTGAGTTGGGACCCTGTGTTGTTACTCAAATCAAAACTGAAGAAACTGATGGATATTCTGCAATTCAAGTAGGATACGATGAGAAGAAGGAGAAAAATACTCCTGCTGCAATGAAAGGACACTTCAAGAAAGCAAAAACTTCTCCATTGAGAAAATTGGTTGAGTTTGAAAACTTTCCAAATGAAGTAAAACTAGGAGATACAATTACGGCTGCTGAAGTATTTACAGAAGGTGAATTTGTGGATGTGGTTGGAACTTCAAAAGGAAAAGGATTTCAGGGTGTAGTAAAGAGACATAACTTTGCAGGTGTGGGTCAAGCTACTCACGGTCAGCATAATAGGTTAAGAGCTCCTGGATCAATTGGAGCAGCTTCATACCCAGCAAGAGTATTCAAAGGGATGAGAATGGCAGGGCAAACTGGAAACGTGAGAGTGAAAACTCAAAACTTACAGATTGTAAAGGTACTTGCCGATAAAAATTTGATATTGATAAAAGGAGCGGTTCCAGGTTTTAATGGAAACTTCGTAATAGTAGAAAAGTAATGAGCATAGAAATTCAAAACATTGAGGGAAAATCTTCAGGAAAGAAGGTTACTTTAAATAAAGATATTTTTGCTGTTGAACCTAATGATCATGCAATTTACCTAGATGTAAAATGGTATTTAGCAAGGAGAAGACAAGGAACAAGTAAAGCGAAAGAAAGAGCAGAGGTAACAGGTTCTACTAAGAAGATCAAGAAACAAAAGGGAACAGGAACTGCAAGAGCAGGAAGCATAAAGTCCCCATTATTCAAAGGGGGAGGTACTGTTTTTGGACCAACGCCTAGAGACTATGATTTCAAATTGAACAAGAAGTTGAAGAAGGTGGCCAGAAAATCGGCCTTGTCTTACAAAGCTAAAGGATCTGATATTATTATAGTGGAAGATTTCGTAATGGAAGCTGCGAAAACAAAGGAGTTTAAAATTATTCTAGAAAAATTAGGAATTGACTCACAAAAATCGCTATTTTTGTTGCCCGAAAAAAACGACAATATTTATTTGGCCGCACGTAATTTACAGAAGGCAAAAGTCGCTACAGCAGACTCAATTAGTAGTTATGATGTAATGAATGCAAACAAGTTAGTTGTAACGGAAAGTGCATTAAAAACGATAGATACTTACTTAGCTTAATACGCATAAAGATGACTGAGATTTTAAAAAAACCGATAATTTCCGAGAAAACGGAACATGCAATCGAACATAATAACACTTACACTTTTGAAGTAGAAAAGAAAGCTACTAAAGTAGACATCAAAAATGCAGTAGAAAGTATGTACGGTGTGAAAGTAAAGAAGGTGAACACAATGAACCTTGGAGGTGGAAAGAAAGAAATGAAGCACACCAACAAAGGATTGATTTTTCAAAGAACAAAAGCTATCAAAAAGGCTATGATCACACTGGAAGAAGGTGAAGAGATAGATTTTTACAGCAATATTTAATACACAATGGGAGTAAGAAAGTTAAAACCAACAACACCAGGTCAAAGGCACAAGATCGCTGATGATTTTTCGGATATTACTACTTCAAATAATCCTGAGAAGAGTCTTTTAAGACCAATCAAGAAATCGGGAGGAAGAAATAACCAGGGAAAAATGACTATGCGTTACCGTGGTGGGGGTCACAAAAGAAGGTATAGAGTAATTGATTTCAAAAGAGATAAATTTGGAATCGAAGGAGAAGTGATGACGATTGAGTACGATCCAAACAGATCTGCTAGAATTGCGTTGATTCAATATACTGACGGAGAGAAAAGATACATCGTTGCACCATCTAAATTGATGGTAGGAGACAAAATCAATTCAGGAGAGGGTGTTGAACCTAATGTTGGAAATGCAATGTACTTGAAAGAAATTCCATTGGGAACAACTATTCACAACATTGAATTGCATCCAGGAAGAGGGGGGATTTTGGCAAGAGGAGCTGGAACTTATGCGCAATTGAATGCAAGAGAAGGAAAGTATGCTATTATCAAACTACCTTCTGGAGAAACTAGAATGATTTTGTTGACTTGTTTGGCAACTATTGGATCTGTTTCTAACCCAACTCATAACTTAGTGAGATCTGGTAAAGCTGGTAGAAGTAGATGGCTAGGAAGAAGACCTAGAGTAAGAGGAGTTGTGATGAACCCGGTAGATCACCCAATGGGAGGTGGAGAAGGAAAATCTTCTGGAGGTCATCCAAGATCGAGAAATGGTATACCTGCAAAAGGATACAAAACGAGAAGTAAGACTAAAAAGTCGAATAGATTGATAATTGAAAGAAGGAAGAAATAATATAAAAAATGAGTAGATCCTTAAAAAAACCGCCATTTGTATACTATAAGTTATACAAGAAGTTAGACAAAGTAAATGAGTCAGGTAAAAAGACAGTAATTAAAACCTGGTCTAGAGCTTCGACAATTACACCAGATTTTGTTGGTCACACATTTGCTGTGCACAATGGAAATAAATTTATTCCTGTATATGTAACTGAAAACATGGTAGGACATAAATTAGGAGAATTCTCACCGACAAGAAACTTTAGAGGACACGGAGGTAAGAAAGGAAAAAAGTAAATAAGTAAATTATTTTAAGAAATGGGAGCTAGAAAAAGGCTAATGGCCGAAAACATAAAAGAGGAAAGAAAGAGCTTAGCAATTGCTAAACTGAATAAATGTCCTATACCAGCTAGAAAAATGAGATTAGTAGCTGACCTTATTAGAGGGGAAGAAGTTTCAAAATCATTGATTATCTTGAGGCACAATCCAAAGGATGCTTCAGGTTATTTGGAAAAATTGTTGTTATCAGCAGTAGCAAACTGGCAAACGAAAAATGAAGGTGAACAACCTGACAACTTGTACGTGAAAGAAATCACTGTAGGTCCTGGTCCAACTCTAAAAAGAATAAAACCAGCTCCACAAGGAAGAGCACACAGAATAAGAAAAAGATCAAATCACGTAACTATTTTAGTAGACACTTTATAATATGGGACAAAAGACAAATCCAATAGGAAATAGATTAGGTTACATCAAAGGTTGGGATTCCAACTGGTATGGTGGGAATGATTACAAAGATAAAATCGTTCAGGATAACAAAATCAGAACCTACATCAATGCAAGATTAAGAAAAGCGAGTGTAGCCAAAGTAGTTATCGAAAGAACATTGAAGTTTGTGACTGTAACTATTCATACTGCAAGACCAGGTGTAATTATCGGTAAAGGTGGTGCTGAAGTAGATAAGTTGAAAGAAGAGTTGAAAAAACTTACAGGAAACGAGATACAGATCAATATTTTTGAAGTTAAGAGGCCTGAATTAGATGCTGTATTAGTAGGCGAAGGAATAGCGAGACAAATAGAAGCAAGAATTTCTTACAGAAGAGCAATTAAAATGTCTATTGCATCCACAATGAGAATGGGTGCTGAAGGAATAAAAGTAAAGATTAGTGGTAGATTGAACGGAGCGGAAATGGCAAGGAGTGAACTGTACAAAGAAGGAAGAACCCCTTTACATACTTTTAGAGCAGATATAGATTATGCAATTTCAGAAGCTCACACTCAATACGGTAGAATTGGAGTAAAAGTTTGGATTTGTAAAGGAGAAGTATTTGGAAAGAGAGATTTATCTCCTAACTTTGTAAAAGGAGGAGCAAAGGGGCCGAGAGATAGTAAAGGAGGAGCTAGAAAGCCAAGAAGAAGATAAAAATTAATAATTAGAAAAACTCTGTAATAATGTTACAACCTAAGAGAGTAAAATTTAGAAACACACAAAAAGGTAAACTTAAAGGTTTAGCTTATAGAGGAAACCATGTTGCTTTCGGTTCTTTTGGACTAAAGACAATGGAAGAAGGATGGATAACTTCAAGACAAATTGAAGCAGCCAGAATTGCGGTGACAAGATACATGAAGAGAGAAGGAAAGGTTTGGATTCGAATTTTTCCAGACAAGCCTGTAACAAGTAAGCCTGCTGAAGTAAGACAAGGAAAGGGTAAAGGTTCTCTTAGTCATTACGTAGCAGCAATTAAGCCGGGAAGAATTATGTTCGAAGCAGATGGTGTGCCATTGGAGGTTGCTAAAGAAGCAATGAGACTTGCGGCTCAAAAATTACCAGTAAAAACAAAGTTTGTCTTGAGAAGAGACTTTGCTGAATAAAAAACAACTTGTAAAGATGGATAATAAACAAATAGTTGAATTAACTGATAAGGAATTAGTTCAAGAGTTAAAGGAGAGAAGAACTCACCTAAACAAGATGAAGCTAAATCATAAGGTATCTGATATTGAGAATCCAATGCTGATCAGATCGAACAGAAGAACTGTAGCAAGGATTAAAACAGAGTTGTCGGCAAGAAAAAACGCAGCTAAATAAATTTTTCAATGGAAAGAAATTTAAGAAAAGAAAGAATCGGAATCGTAACAAGCCAAAAGATGGATAAGTCTATCACGGTTCTTGTAGAAAGAAGAGAGAAGCATGCCATGTACGGAAAGTTTCTTAAGAAGTCTAACAAATTCTTAGCTCATGATGAAAATAATGAGTGTAAGGAGGGTGATGTTGTAAGAATCATGGAGACTAGACCTCTTAGTAAAAGAAAGAGATGGAGATTGGCAGAAATCATTGAAAGAGCAAAATAATATTTTTAGAAAATGGTACAACAAGAATCAAGATTAAAAGTTGCAGACAACAGCGGAGCCAAAGAAGTTCTAGTAATTAGAGTTTTAGGAGGATCTGGTAAAAGATATGCATCGATCGGAGACAAAATAGTCGTGGCGGTGAAATCTGCTGCTCCTAATGGAAACATTAAAAAAGGATCTGTGTCAAAAGCAGTAGTGGTGAGAACTAAAAAGGAAATCAGAAGACCAGACGGTTCATACATCAGATTTGACGATAATGCAGCTGTTATGCTTAATGAAGGTGGAGAAATGAGAGGAACAAGAATTTTTGGCCCTGTTGCAAGAGAGTTAAGAGATAAGCAATTCATGAAGATTGTTTCATTGGCACCAGAAGTGCTATAACTGAATAGAATTATGACAAATAATAAATTACATATCCAAGTAGGGGACTCAGTATTTGTAAGTACAGGTGTTTCTAAAGGGAAAAAAGCAGAGGTTATCTCTATCAACAAGAAAACTTCAAGAGTTACAATTAGAGGCATCGAAGGAGATACTCTTCACCCTATAAAAAAGCACGTAAAGCCAAACGCTGATAAGAACTTCCCAGAAGGTGGAATTATCGAAAAAGACCCTACTATTCATATTTCAAATTTGATGTTGTTAGATCCTAAATCAGGAGAACCAACTAAAATTGGAAGAAAAAGAAAAGAAGTAGAGATCAAAGGAAAGAAGAAAACAGTTTCTGTTAGATTTTCTAAAAAATCACAAGAAGAAATTAGCAAGTAATGGAATATACACCAAGATTAAGACAAGAATACTCCGAGAGAGTAGTTGCAGCTTTAACTGAGAAGTTTGGTTACAAGAATGTAATGGAAGTGCCAAAACTAACCAAAGTTTGTTTGAGCCAAGGAATTGGAAAAGCAGTTTCTGATAAGAAGCTAGTAGATTCAGCTGTAGAAGAAATGACAATCATTTCGGGACAAAAGGCGATGGCTACTTACTCTAAAAAGGATATCTCTAACTTTAAATTAAGAAAAGGGATGCCGATTGGGGCGAAGGTAACCTTGAGAGGTGAGAAGATGTGGGAATTTACAGATAGATTTGTTGCTATTTCACTTCCGAGAACAAGAGATTTTAGAGGAATTGAATCCAAAGGGTTTGACGGTAGAGGAAACTATACGTTAGGTATAAAAGAACAAATTATCTTCCCTGAAATTGACATTGATAAAATCAAGAACATTACAGGAATGGATATCACTTTTGTAACTACCGCAAAAACAGATGAAGAAGCGAGAGAATTGTTAACCCAATTAGGATTTCCCTTTAAAAAATAATTAGAAAGATGGCAAAAGAATCAATGAAAGCTAGAGAGCGTAAAAGAGAAGCAATGGTTGCTAAGTATGCTCAGAAAAGAAAAGAATTAATTGAAGCAGGAGATTTTGATGGTTTGCAAAAACTACCAAGAAATGCAAATCCAGTAAGATTACACAATAGATGTCAATTAACTGGGAGACCAAGAGGATACATGAGACAATTCGGTATTTCTCGTGTGACTTTCAGAGAAATGGCTTTGGAAGGAAAGATACCAGGTGTTAAGAAAGCAAGTTGGTAATTAATAAATATTTTTAAGAAAAAATAAAATGGTAACAGATCCAATAGCAGATTACTTAACGAGAGTTAGAAACGGAATTATGGCGAAGCATAGAGTGGTAGAAGTACCCGCTTCAAACATGAAAGTAGCAATTTCTAAAATTTTGTTAGAAAAAGGATATATCTTAAACTATAAAGTAGTGGAAGATAATAAGCAAGGAATAATTAAAATAGCGTTGAAATACGATCCAAGAACAAACTTGAATTCAATTTCGAAACTAATCAGAGTGAGTAAGCCAGGTTTGAGAAAATACACAGGAGCTGAAAATATGCCAAGAGTTTTGAATGGTTTAGGAATAGCAATTCTATCAACTTCAAAAGGTGTTATTACCAATAAAGAAGCTGCTGATTTGAATGTTGGTGGAGAAGTATTGTGTCACGTTTATTAATATAAAATTATGTCAAGAATAGGAAACGCAATAATTACAATACCGGAAGGTGTAACGATTTCAGTAGATGACGCAAATGTTGTTACTGTAAAAGGAAAGAACGGTGAGTTAACGCAAACCATGCATCCAGATATCACAATGAAGAATGAAGAAGGTGTATTAACTTTCGAAAGAGCTTCAGATCAAAAAGATGTAAGAGCTGCTCATGGTCTTTACAGAGCTTTGGTAAATAACATGATTACTGGAGTTACAGAAGGATACAAGAAGCAATTGGAGTTAGTAGGTGTAGGGTTTAGAGCAAGTACAAGTGGTCAGTTATTAGAATTGGCGCTAGGTTTTTCTCACCCAATCATCATGGAAATTCCAAAAGAAGTAAAAGTAACTGCCGAGACAGTAAAAGGAAAACCACCAGTTATTTCTTTAGAGTCTCATGACAAACAATTAGTGGGTCAGGTAGCTGCAAAAATTAGATCTTTCAGGAAACCTGAACCATACAAAGGAAAAGGTGTGAGATTCGTAGGAGAACAATTAAGAAGAAAAGCTGGAAAGTCAGCAGCTAAATAATAGATATTAGTTAAAGTCAACAAAAGATGCCATTAACAAAGGACCAAAGAAGAACCAAGATTAAGAGAAGAATCAGAAAGAAATTTTCTGGTACTCCTACAAAACCAAGACTATCTGTTTTCAGAAGTAACAAGGAAATTTACGCTCAAATTATTGATGACGAAAACAATGTTACATTAGCCTCAGCTACCTCTTACATAAAGGGATTTGCTAAGGGAACTAAGACTGAGCAAGCAAAAGAGGTTGGTGCACAAATAGCTAATAAAGCAAAGGAAGCAGGAATCGAAACTGTTGTATTTGACCGAAATGGTTACGTATATCACGGGAGAGTGAAAGCTTTAGCTGATGGAGCAAGAGAAAACGGATTAAAATTTTAAAACAGATTATATGTCTAAGTTATTAAGATCGGGAGATTTAGAATTAAAAGATAAAGTTGTTGCCATTAATAGGGTAACAAAGGTAACTAAAGGTGGACGTCACTTCAGTTTTTCAGCTATCGTAGTGGTAGGAGATGAAAATGGAATAGTAGGTCACGGTTTAGGAAAAGCAAACGAAGTAACGGAAGCTATTACCAAAGCAATTGATAATGCCAAAAAGAACTTGATAAGAGTTCCTATTATCAATGGAACTATACCTCATTCACAATTCGAAAAATTTGGTGGAGCAAGAGTATTGCTAAAACCTGCATCGAATGGTACAGGAGTAATTGCTGGAGGTGCAATGCGTGCTGTATTAGAGAGTGTAGGAGTTCATGATGTACTTGCAAAGTCACAAGGATCTTCGAACCCACATAACTTAGTAAAAGCTACTATTAACGCATTGGCTGGAATGAGAAGTGCAAAAGAAGTTGCAAAGCAAAGAGGAGTAAGCTTAGATGTAGTATTTAACGGATAAAAATAAAGTCGAAGATGGCAACTATTAAAATAAAACAAGTTAGAAGTACAATCAAAAAACCTTTGAGACAAAAGAGAACGATAAAAGCGTTAGGTTTCAAAAAGTTAAACCAAGTGATTGAAAAGGAGGCGACTCCTCAAATCTTGGGAATGATTAGAAAAGTGAATCATTTGGTTCAAGTAGTAGATTAATTACCAGAAAGAATTTTTTTAAAAAATGGAATTACATAATTTAACACCTGCAGAAGGTTCAAATAAGAACAAGAAAGTAAGAATTGGTAGAGGACAAGGATCTGGAAAAGGAGGAACTGCTGCAAGAGGTCATAAAGGAGCTAAATCAAGATCAGGTTATTCAAGAAAGATTGGTTTTGAAGGTGGTCAAATGCCTCTACAAAGACGTGTACCTAAGTTTGGTTTCAAGAACATCAACAGAGTTGAGTACTTAGGAATTAACCTGGATGTATTACAAGGAATAGCTGATTCTGATAAGGACGCGAAAGTGATTGACCTAGCTTATTTAGTAGAGAATGGATACGCTCATAAAAACGATAGAATCAAAATTTTAGGAAGAGGTGAGTTGAAAGCTAAATTGGATGTGACAGTTCATAAGTTTACGAAATCAGCGAAAGAAGGAATAGAGGCAAACGGAGGAACTGCTGTAGAATTGGCTTAATCTCAATAATCACCTTTTAATATTATTCATGAAAGCATTAATTGATAAAATAAAACAAATCTGGAGTATCGAGGAATTAAGGAATAGAATTATTCTGACTTTGTCTTTGGTATTGGTTTACCGTATAGGTTCATTTATTGTATTGCCTGGTGTTGATCCAGACAAAATTCAAGATGCTGATGGAATTTTTAATTTAATCAATATTTTTGCAGGAGGTGCTTTTTCTAGAGCTTCAATTATGGCTTTAGGAATTATGCCTTATATTTCTGCCTCGATTATTATGCAATTAGCAGGTATTGCTATACCAGCTATTCAAAAAATGCAGAGTGAAGGAGAAAGTGGAAGAAAGAAAATCAACCAATTTACCAGAATCCTGACAATTGCAATTTGTGCTCTACAAGCACCAGGTTATTTAACTTCTTATGTTCCATCAGAGGCTATCATGGGAGGTCAAGGAGCTACCTTTATTTGGTGGTTAACTTCTGTTATTCTCTTAATAGCAGGATGTGTTTTTGCAATGTGGTTAGGAGAGAAAATAACAGATAAGGGAATAGGAAACGGTATTTCAATTCTTATTATGATTGGAATTATTGCAGGTTTGCCAGGGGCTTTTGTCACAGAGGTATTTGGAAAATTTGGTAATGGAGGTTTTGTTATTTTGTTGTTAGAGATTGTTTTCTTAGTAGCTGTGACAATTTTTTCAATATTGTTGGTACAAGGAACAAGAAGAATTCCTATTCAATCAACAAAAAGAGTAGTAGGTGCTAGAGGAAATAGCAATATGGTTGAAGGTGGATCAAGGTCATACATTCCCTTGAAAGTGAATGCAGCAGGAGTAATGCCAATTATATTTGCGCAAGCTTTGATGTTTATCCCAGCCTTGTTGTCACCAAACTCGGCAACGTTTAGTAACATTAATGGATTTTGGTATAATTTCTTATTTGCATTAATGATTATTATTTTCACTTATTTCTATACAGCGATCACAGTTAATCCAAAAAAAATTGCCGAAGATTTGAATAGAAGTGGTAGCTTCATTCCTGGAGTTAAGCCAGGAGAGAAAACAGCTGATTTTATTGATACCTTGTTGTCAAGAATTACCTTTCCAGGTTCTGTATTTTTGGCATTGATTGCAATTTTACCAGTATTTGCTTACCAAGCAGGTATTAAGCAAGAATTTGCTTTGTTTTATGGGGGAACTTCTCTGTTAATTTTGGTAGGAGTTATGCTTGATACATTGCAACAAATAGAAAGTCATTTATTAAGTCGTCATTATGATGGATTGATGAAAAATGGAAGATTGAAAGGAAAAGGAAGTGCTTCGGCATTTCAAAGTGCTGGAAACAATACGAGTTCTATATAACAAGAACTAATGGGAGTGCACTATAAGACGAAAGAGGAGATAGAGTTAATAAGACATAGTTCTTTACTTGTTGGTAAAACTTTAGCAGAAGTAGCAAAGTTGATTAAGCCTGGTGTTAGTTCGCTAGAGCTTGATAAAGTGGCTGAGGAGTTCATTCGCGACAACGGAGGTGTTCCAACTTTTTTGGGATATAATGGTTTTCCAGGGTCGTTGTGCATTTCAGTAAATGAATGTGTTGTTCATGGAATTCCAAGCTCCAAACCATTAGAAAATGGAGACGTTATTAGTGTGGATTGTGGAGTTTATAAAAATGGATTCAATGGAGATTCTGCTTATACGTTCCAAGTTGGAGAAGTAGCCAGAGAGATACAACAATTATTGAGAGTGACTCAGGAATGTTTAGATAAGGCAATAGAAGCTTGTAGGGTGGGGAATAGAATTGGTGACATTGGTCACGCTTGTCAAAAGCACGCAGAAAGTTTTGGTTACGGTGTAGTAAGAGAATTAGTGGGGCATGGATTAGGAAAAGAGTTACATGAAAGTCCTGAGGTTCCAAATTATGGAAAGCCTGGTAGAGGATTGAAATTAAGAGAAGGGTTGGTATTGGCAATAGAGCCAATGATTAACATGGGAACAAAAGACATAGATCAATTAAATGATGGATGGTCGATAGTAACACAAGACAGAAAGCCATCAGCACATTTTGAACACGATGTTGCAATAGTAGATGGGAAACCAGAAGTTTTGTCGACATTTAACTATATTGAAGAAGCATTAAAGATAAAATAATACATGGTAAAACAAGCGTCAATAGAACAAGATGGATTAATTATAGAATCATTATCCAACGCTAAGTTTAAAGTTGAACTTGAAAATGGGCACGTGATAACGGCTCACATATCTGGAAAGATGAGAATGCATTACATTAAGATTCTTCCAGGAGATAAAGTAAAAGTAGTAATGTCGCCTTATGATTTAACTCAAGGGAGAATTACTTTAAGATATAAATAAACAGTTAGTAACAACAGAGATGAAAACAAGAGCATCAGTAAAAAAGAGATCTGCAGATTGCAAAATCGTAAGAAGAAAAGGCAGGTTGTACGTGATTAACAAGAAGAATCCAAAATTCAAACAAAGACAAGGATAAACTATATATTATGGCAAGAATTTCAGGAATAGATCTACCAAAAAACAAAAGAGGGGTAGTAGGATTAACTTACATCTTCGGAATTGGTAGAGGAAGAGCTAAGGAAATATTGAAGACTGCTGGTGTTGATGAAAACACCAAAGTTCAAGATTGGGATGATGATCAATTAAGTAAGATTAGAACAGCTATCACAGAAACTTACAAAGTGGAAGGTGCATTGCGTTCAGAAGTACAGTTGAATATCAAAAGATTGATGGATATTGGTTGTTACAGAGGAATTAGACACAGAAGTGGACTTCCTTTGAGAGGACAAAGAACCAAGAACAATTCAAGAACAAGAAAAGGAAGAAAGAAAACAGTTGCAAACAAAAAGAAAGCAACTAAATAATAAGTAGTTTATTATGGCAAAGACAAATGCAAAGAAAAAAAAGAAGGTTGTTGTAGAATCAACTGGACAAGC